>Ga0214168_1000056_pt1 | contig 42180 bp, 43 predicted proteins | sample LakMenepilimnion_FD_153002 | JGI IMG/M metagenome (GOLD analysis project Ga0214168, IMG submission 153002) | Freshwater microbial communities from Lake Mendota, WI - Practice 29OCT2010 epilimnion v4 | ecosystem: Environmental > Aquatic > Freshwater > Lake > Epilimnion/Euphotic zone | place: Lake...
GATTGATGTATTTGGTGCTGAACCATTTAGCGGGAACCCAGTTGGTGTGGTGTTTGAGGCTGATGAATTAAGTACCAAGCAGATGCAAGATTTTGCTCGGTGGACCAATTTAAGTGAAACAACTTTTGTCCTAACTCCAACAGATGATAAAGCCAATTATGGTTTAAGAATTTTCACTCCCACCTCTGAGTTACCTTTTGCCGGTCATCCCACGTTAGGAACTGCCAAAGCCTGGCTTGATTATGTAGGTGCTCCTACTAAAAATGAATTAATCCAAGAATGTGGGATCGGTTTGATCGAAGTTTTGCAGAGCGAAGATAGATTTTCATTTAAGTCTCCAGAATTAATTCGGGGTGAAGCTCTAAGTTCACAATTGCTAACGGAGGTTGCTTTAACCTTGAATATTGAAAAAAGTAAAATTCTCGATTCAAAGTGGATTGATAATGGACCGGGCTGGATTGGTGTGCTTCTTTCATCCGCTGAAGAGGTTTTAGCCATTACGCCAAATCGAAATAGCAATTTGGCACTGGGTTTATTTGGATTTTATGGTGCTGAATACAAATATAAGTATGAAGTCAGAGGTTTTTATCCAGAAGATGGGTTACTAGTTGAAGATCCTGCCACGGGAAGTCTGCACGCGTCAGGAGCCCAGTGGCTTATTTCAGCAGGAAAGTGTGCGGCTCCTTATTTAGCATCGCAAGGAAAAGTTATAAATCGAAGAAGTGAAATCCATGTGACAAGTGATACGGATCAGGAAATATGGATCGGCGGAAGAGCTGAGATCCGAATAAAAGGAGAAGTTACCTTTTAAGTGGACGATACTGGGATCGAACCAGTGACCCCTTCCATGTCAAGGAAGTACGCTACCGCTGCGCTAATCGTCCGTTGATCAAAGTCTACTATCGCCCGAAATCATCCTCAACACGTTCAATATCATCCTCACCAAAGTATGTACCGGTCTGGACCTCTATAAAAATTAATTCATTGGTGCCTGTATTACTGATTCGATGCAAGGCACCTTGTGGAACTTGAATAATTGATCCAGCTGAAACTAGTTGAACTTTGCCATCCAATGTCACCTCACCACTGCCATCTACTACATACCAATGCTCACTTCGTTTTTGGTGACGTTGATATGAAAGACGCTTGCCAGGTGAAACATGAATGGACTTCACCTTATGAGTGACTGCTTCTTGCAGAACCTCATACCGACCCCATGGGCGATCAGATTTTTCTAGCATGGAAATACTTTAACCCTTAAACTAACAAGATGAGCAATTCAATCGCTAAACCCTCCAAATTGCCCTCAAACCAATTTGATCATTTCTATAAAGGAGGTGATCGAATTGGTCAGTTGCGCAATGGGCCAGGCGGACCTATGCGACCTGAGGAGTGGATTGGTTCAACCACTACTCGATTTGGCCAGAGTTTAAATGGTCTATCTAAGGTTGAAGGGGGGCAGCTTCTAAAGGATTTAATAGATCAAGATCCCGTTAATTGGCTTGGTGAAAAGCATCTTAAAAAATATGGCAGCTCTACTGAAATATTGGTAAAACTCTTAGATCCGGATCAAAGATTGCCAGTTCATTATCATCCTGACCAAAAATTCGCCAAGGAAAAGTTGCATTTAAATCATGGCAAAACTGAGGCTTGGATTATTTTGGAAGCACCCGCTGGCGCCAAAGTTGGAATTGGCTTCAAGAAGGATATGAAGAAGTCTGAAATTGCTGAGCTAGTTGCAAGCCATGATTCTCAAGGGTTACTAGATGCTTTGGTTTTCAAAGAGGTGAGGGCGGGGGATGCAGTATTTGTTCCAGCAGGTGTGGTTCACGCAATTGAGGCTGGGATATTTGTTTTAGAGCTTCAAGAGCCAACTGATCTTTCAATTTTATTGGAGTGGGATGGTTTTGCAGTAGATGGGGATAAAGATGGCCATTTAGATCTTGGTTTTGATACCGCACTGGATGCACTTCGACTCACACCACTTTCTGTTAATGAAGAGTCTGAGATCCTGACTAAATTTGAGATCAAGGGAAAGACAAGTAAGAAAATATTTAACCAGATTGCAGATCCATTTTTTAGAGCTGATTTCATCGCAGGTGATCAAAATGAGTTTGAAGCAGGCTTTGGAATTTACTTGAACTTATCTAGTGATGGTCTAATTCAATTTGAAAATAGCGATGAGATTTCGTTGCAACGTGGCGATGCTGTTCTAATTCCACACAGTGCAGGTGCAAGCAGATTCAAGAATTGCACTGGCATATTAGCTAGACCACCTGCTGCATAATTTGGAGGTCGGAACGGGATTTGAACCCGTGTAGCGGGATTTGCAGTCCCGAGCCTCGCCTCTCGGCCATCCGACCTTGCTTTTCCCAGATAAAAATTGCTTAAGAGAGCGGACGACCGGGTTCGAACCGGCGACCTGAACCTTGGCAAGGTTCCGCGCTACCAACTGCGCTACGTCCGCGTAAGTGCGTGGGCGAAATCTATCGCATACTGCCACCCTTGGCACAATTGTATTTTTTCACACCTTTCTATTCGCAGGAGGTAGCGTTCAAACATGGATTTATCCAAGGTGAGCTTTTGGATGGCGGGCCGGTATGCGACCAATTGTGTAGAGATTTCAGATGACCCAGCCAGCCTAAATAAAGCAGGTTTCTGGGCGGTTGTAAATACCTTTGAAGGAAAATGGATTTGTGCCAGATTCAAAGATGTTCAAGATATGCCACTTCCAAAAGTGCCGTGGGAAAGTATTGATACTGCTTGGCAATCTTCACAAAGCGCTGCGGAGTATCAAACAAATGTTGCTCTCATAAAGGATCAGATAGCAGATGGTGATCTCTATCAGGTTAATTTATGTCGAACTTTATCTGCTGATTGTGATCAAGGATTACAGGGTCTGGCAAATAAATTGCAGTTAGAAAATCCAGCACCATATGCTAGTTACTTCAAACTGCCAGATTTAGAGATTGCTTCTGCATCCCCAGAATTATTCTTGCATCGCCAAGGAGATCTAATTAAGTCAACGCCAATTAAAGGCACCTCCGCTACTGAAGAATTTGGTGAAAAAGATAGGGCTGAAAATGTAATGATTGTTGATTTGATGAGAAATGATTTCGGCAGCATCTGCGAGTCTGGCAGTATTGATGTTCCCAGACTTCTAGCAATCCAGGCTCATCCAGGATTGTTTCACCTTGTCTCTGATGTGACAGGCAGATTGCGCACTTCTATTGGCTGGGATGAAATAGCTAAGGCGCTACTTCCAGCTGGATCAATTAGTGGAGCACCAAAATCCTCTGCACTAAAAACCATAGCTAAGTTGGAGAAGATTCCACGAGGACCTTACTGCGGTGTGATCGGTTGGGTTGAAGGTGATCAAGCGGTTTTGTCAGTGGCAATTAGAGTGTTCTGGTCTGTAAATCATGGCAAAATACATTTTGGAACAGGCGCTGGCATTACCTGGGCAAGTGATGCAAAAAGTGAATGGGATGAAACAGAATTGAAGGCAAATCGCTTGATATCAATTGCTTCGGGGAAAATATGATCAGATTGATAGTAAATGGTCAGATCGCAAATGACGCAGCAACTTTGCCATTTTCAAATGCCCTATTACGTGGTGACGGATTGTTTGAAACCATACTTGCGATTGATCAAAAAATCATTGCGTGGCAAAAACATTATGAAAGATTGGCAAGTGGTGCCAACGCTTTGGAAATAAGTATTCCCGCCAAAATTGATTTGGAAGTCAGCATCAATAAACTGATTTCAGATCTGAACGGAAAATCTCGAATTCGAATCACCGTATTATCTGATGGAAATTGGGTAGTTTCAGCTCAAAGCGAGCCAGAAGATAATCTTCCAGTAAGCCTGATAAAGATTAATGAACCAGTTATTTCCAACGGAGTACTTACTGGAATTAAATCCATTTCTTATGGACAATCTGAATTAGCGGTCAGGCGGGCCAAAGGCCGTGGATACACCGATGGGATATTTCTAAATCAAAATCAAAAGGTTGTAGAAACTGGATATGCCAACATTTTGATTTTGCAGCAAGGAAAATTTCTAACCCCATCTTTAGATTCAGGTTGTCTTCCAGGAATTACAAGGCAGCTCTTGATCCAGCACTTTGATATATCTGAATCGCTTTTCACTTGGGATGATTTGATGAATTCAGATGGTGTGTACCTCTGCTCATCAGTTAGACTGATTAAGCATGTGAGCAAGGTTGAAGATAAGTTGTTTGAACCAAAGGAGATTGGGCTCAAATTAATTGGTGATTTCAATCAATTTATATTGAGTAAGATAGAGCTATGAATCCATTAATCAAACGAGTCCTCGTAGGTTTTGTGGGTGGATTGGTTACATTAATTGGCGTGGTTGCACTAGTAGCGCCAGGGCCTGGATGGTTAATCATTTTTACTGGGCTAGGTATTTTGGCCTCAGAGTTTGCATGGGCAGCAAGGGTTTTAACATCTGCTCGGGGTGTGGCTAATCGGGCAGCAAATGCAGCAAAGATAAAAAAGAAGCACCGATTGATGATTATGGCCGCATTAATTTTCTTAAGCCTTGTTGGATTGGTTATTTGGTACGAATACACTCGTTAATTACACCTTCTAACCACCTACTTTGCTAACCTAGCGGCATGTCAGCGCAAATCAAGATCACAGTTGATGGTCAGGTGCAGCAAGTTGCCGCCGACCAGCGCCCAACCCATATATTTCAAGATAATGCTGAAATTGTGGTTTGTAAGATAAATGGTGAATTGAAAGATCTATGGAGTGAACTCTCAGATGGCGATGTAGTTGAATCAGTTGCTATTTCAACTCCCGATGGTTTAAATGTTTTACGCCATTCAACTGCCCACGTATTGGCCCAGGCGGTTCAAGAAGTTTTCACTGAAACGAAATTAGGAATTGGACCTCCTATCCGAGATGGGTTTTATTACGATTTTGATCCAAAAGATCCATTTACTCCAAGTGATTTAGAAAAACTTGAAAGTGCAATGCGCAAGATTGTTAAAGCAGGCCAAAGATTTCGCAGACGAGTAACAACTGAGAAAGATGCATTGGCTGAGTTGAAATCTGAGCCTTATAAATGTGAATTGATTGGATTAAAAGCAGGAGAGACCGCTGATGAGTCAAGTGTTGAAGTGGGCGGAACTGAGTTAACTATCTATGACAATTTAGGCAGAGATGGCAATCCAGTTTGGAGTGACTTGTGTAGAGGTCCTCATCTGCCTTCCACAAAACACATTCCAGCATTTAAATTAATGAGAGCTGCTGGCGCCTATTGGCGTGGTTCTGAAAAAAATCCAATGCTACAAAGAATTTATGGAACGGCATGGCCAACTCAAGAAGCACAAGATGCATACCTACATTTACTTGAAGAGGCAGAAAAACGTGATCACCGTCGTCTGGGTGCAGAGTTAGATCTATTTTCATTTCCAGAAGAAATTGGATCAGGCTTGGCAGTCTTTCATCCAAAGGGTGGAATTATTCGACGGGCGATGGAGGATTACTCTAGAAAGCGCCATGAAGAAGAGGATTATCAATTTGTTTATTCACCGCATTTAACAAAAGCTTCTCTATTTGAAACCAGTGGACATTTGCAATGGTATGCCGATGGTATGTACCCGCCCATGGTGATGGATGAGGAGTTGCATGCCGATGGAACTATAAAAAAACCCGGTCAAAAATATTATATGAAGCCGATGAATTGCCCATTTCACAATCTTATTTTCCAGTCATCGCCAAAATCTTATCGAGATCTTCCGCTTAGACTTTTTGAATTTGGCACCGTATATCGATACGAAAAATCAGGCGTAGTTCATGGCATCACCCGTGCTCGTGGATTTACTCAGGACGATGCACATATTTACTGCACAAAAGAGCAGATGGCAGCAGAGCTAGATAGTTTGTTGACCTTCGTTTTAAACCTTTTGCGAGATTATGGATTAAGTGATTTCTATCTTGAATTATCAACTCGAAATATCGAAAAATCTGTAGGTGAAGATAAAGATTGGCATGATGCAACAGAGGCGTTAAGGCAAGCTGCTGAAAAACAAAAACTGGAGTTGGTTTTAGATCCAGGCGGAGCCGCCTTTTATGGCCCTAAGATTTCTGTTCAAGCAAGAGATGCAATTGGCAGAACTTGGCAGATGTCTACCATTCAAGTTGATTTTCAACTCCCACAAAGATTTGATTTGGGTTACGCCGCCTCCGATGGCTCACGTAAGCAACCAGTGATGATTCACAGAGCATTATTTGGTTCGATTGAAAGATTCTTTGGAGTTCTAACTGAGCATTATGCAGGTGCTTTCCCGCCATGGTTAGCCCCTGTTCAAGTGCGAGCGATTCCTGTTGCTGATTCAATAAATGAGTATTTATCTGATGTTGTCAAGCAATTTAAGAAGGCTGGAATTAGGGCAGAGATTGATACTTCAGATGATCGCATGCAGAAAAAGGTTAGAAATGCTCAGCTGGAAAAGATTCCATTTATGATGATTGCTGGAGATGAAGATAAGGCGGTTAATGCTGTTTCATTTAGATATCGCAATGGTGAGCAGAAAAATCAGATTCCAATCAAAGATGCGATTGAGGAAGTTTTACAGGCAATAGCCGATCGAAAACAAATTTAATGAGTGATCAAAGTATCTCAGGTGGGGTTGGCATGCCAGATGATTGGCAAAGATTGTGGGCACCTCATAGGATGTCTTATCTAGAGGGTGAAAATAGACCGTTGCCTGATAATCAGCAGGCTTGTCCATTTTGTCGAATAACTACCTTAAGTGATGAAGATGCCTTGATTGTCGCTCGTGGAAAAGAAGCATATATAGTGATGAATTTATATCCATATAACGCAGGCCACTTACTAATCTGCACCAATAGACATGTTGCAGAGTTAACAGAGCTAACTGTTTCAGAACGAAATGAGGTTTCTGAGTTAACTTCAAAGGCAATGAAAGTATTAAGACATGTTAGTAATGCAGTCGGATTTAATATTGGAATGAATCAAGGCTCTGTTTCAGGGGCAGGAATTGCTGGCCACCTTCATCAACATGTTGTGCCACGTTGGGCAGGGGATGCAAACTTTATGCCGATAATTGGTAAAACTAAGGTGCTTCCCAAACTCTTACAAGATAGCCGTGATCAATTAGCTGCGGGTTGGAATCAAATCTAAGAATTTTTGTATCTCATTAATACCAAGTTTATTACTTAAGATCAGTGGAATTGCCGGAATTACTAGGCCCGCTGCAAATTGCTCCCAGCCACCTTCGATTAATGCTTCTTGCAATTCGCTTCTAAACTCAGAGATTAATTCTTTATGCTCACTATCGCTATCTTTAATTACTGATGGCGCTAGCGAATAATCGGTAATCATTTGGCTCTCTAAATTTATCAATGCGGTTGGGTTACCATTTTCTGCATGTAGAACTAAATAAGGAGTTAAAACTGGCTCAAGCATTTTTCCAACTATTGCGCTCATATCTTCAAAATCAACATCGCCATCTTGAAAATCAATTATTGCAACTATTGCTGGTACATATAGATCTCGGAATGTGTGCCATTGTGAAACGATCTTTGGATCGATACCAGTTTTGGCACTAGCGATAACCACCACTACATCTGCAGTAATCAGTAGTGGGTCATCAATATTGGCCGCAGTAAGTCCAAGGGCTTGGCAAATACCCTCATTCTCAGGAGATATTCCCAGTAGATACCGTGCGTTAATTAGGTCGGCCATGATCGGTAAGCCTACGATGGGAATTATGTTACAGCGTTCATTACGTGATCCTGTCGCGAAGATTATTTCGCCGATCGTAAAAATATTGATCAAATCAAGGGTAAGCGCCAATTTAATCTCAACAATTGGTGGTCTAGGAAGTGTAATTAGCGCACTCTACTTTTTTCCTAGAGGAGAGTTTTTTGCCGGTGTTATCTGGGTAACCATATTTGTGTTATTTGATTTATTTGATGGCGCAGTTGCAAGAGCTTCCAGCAAGGGGGTAAGTAAATGGGGCGCTGTCTTAGATTCAACTTTAGACCGATTAAGTGATGCAGCAATCTTTATCGGTGGACTTCTTTATTTCATCAAATCAGATGATCCATTGGTGCCTTTATTTCTAATAACCGCTGTCGCTTCATTTATGGTTTCATATATAAAGGCTCGAGCTGAATCATTAGATATCGTATGTAATGGTGGAGTTGCTGAGCGAAGTGAAAGATTGATCATTGGTTTGGTTAGCTATGGCCTGCATGGTTTAGGAGTTGACTATGCCATGGCGGCAGGAATTTGGGTTTTGGCGGTTATTTCAATTTTCACCATGATGCAAAGAATGATGATTGTTTATAAAGCGGTGAAGTAAATGTTTATTCTCTATTTATTGGCCTGGAAAATCATTGGTCTGTTACCAGAGAAGTCTGCTTACAAATTAGCTAACCTAATTTCTGATCGGATCTATCGCAAAAGTGGAAAAGGAGTAAAGCGGCTTCGAAGTAATTACAGCAAGGTTGTATCGGATTACTCTGACAAGCAGCTAGATGAACTTACCAAAAATGGAATGCGCTCATATTTAAGATATTGGTTTGATACCTTTAGATTAAACAAGTGGAGTAGTGAACGAATCATAAGAACAACCAAAGTAAATGATGAGCACTTACTTCGGGATCCAATTGCTCAAAAATTAGGTTGTATTGTGGCTCTTCCACATGCCGGCAATTGGGATCATGCGGCTGCTTACTTTTGCTCTACTGGAATCACACTTACGGCGGTGGTAGAAAAATTAAAACCAGAGGCAATATTTAAGAAGTTTCTGGCATATCGCCAAAGTATTGGCATCGAAGCCATTAGCCATAAAGAAAAGACGATTCCAATTCTCACTCAACGTTTAAATGAAGGCAAATTAATTGCCCTAGTGGCAGACCGCGACATGTCTAGAAATGGCATTGAGGTTAATTTCTTTGGCGAGGTTGCAAAAATGCCAGCTGGCCCTGCAATTCTGGCATTAAATACTAAGGCGCCATTGATCACTGCTTTTATCAGCTATACCAAAACTGGAATTGAAATATTTTTTGACCAAACTATCCCTGTGCCCAATACTGGCAGCGAAACTGAAAAAATCCAGGCGATTACCCAATCTATTGCTGATAACTTCGCTAAGAGAATTGCACGCTCTCCAGTTGATTGGCATATGTTGCAGAGGATTTGGATCAATGAAGAAAATTAGAATTGGCATGGTTTGCCCATATGGTTGGGATACTCCCGGTGGAGTGCAAACCCACATTAGAGATTTAGCAACCCACTTAATTGAAGAGGGACATTACGTATCCGTTTTAACTCCAATAACCGATGATTCGATTTCTCATGAAGATTATGTAGTTAATGCTGGCAAACCCATTTCAATTCCTGTAAATGGATCAGTGGCTCGAGTTTTGTTTGGCCCAATTGCAAGCTCTAGAGCAAAGCAATGGATTGCAAGTGGTGATTTTGATTTACTTCATCTTCATGAACCTGCAATTCCATCTCTATCGTTGCTGGCATGCTCTGCTGCAGAAGGTCCATTGGTGGGTACATTTCACGTTTCAACTCCGAAGAAAAAAGCAATTTATGCAATTGGACCAATTCTTGAACCAATTGTTGAGAAATTAACTGCGCGTATTGCAGTTAGTGAGCTAGCTCGATCAACCTTGAAGGATCATTTCGAGACAGATGCAGTAATTATTCCCAATGGAATTGATGGGCAACGTTTTGCGAATGCAAAGGTAAGCCCGGCATATTCGCAAGGCCCTACGGTGGGTTTTATTGGAAGATTTGAGGAGCCGCGAAAAGGTTTGCAGGTTTTAATTGATTCCTTAGCCATAGTGGCGCGCTTTGTTCCTGATGTGCAATACATCGTGGCGGGACCTGGTGATAGTCAGGAGTATTTGAAGAAATTAAACTCACAATTGCGCAACCGAATAAAATTTGTTGGGCTACTAAGTAATGAAGAAAAAGAGAGTTTTCTCAAATCGATTCAAATATATGTTGCCCCAAATACAGGGGGAGAATCCTTTGGAATAATTCTAACTGAAGCGTTATCTGCTGGAACAGCGGTGGTTGCAAGTGATATTCCTGCCTTTAGGGCTGTGTTGGAAAATGGTGAGGCTGGAGAACTATTTAAAAACGAAGATCCATCAGATTTGGCGAAGGTTTTAGTGAGCTTGCTGCGAGATTCAGATAAACGCAAACGGCTTTCAGAAAACGGAAGATTAAGCGCACAGAAATATGATTGGCAAGTGGTTGCAGAGCAGATTGAAAGTGTTTATGAAATGGCAATCGCTGGTGGGCAGCGAGTAACACTGTCCTCTGAAAATAAATTTTGGAGTCGTCGATGAGTATTCAAACACTTCTTGCAATATTACTGGTCGTTTTAGTTGCCTGGTATTTATCATTTTCAGCCTCTCGGCTAGATAGATTGCACCATAGAGTTGAAACCTCTTGGGCGACTTTGGATGCCTTATTACAACAACGGGCAGCTTTGGCTCATGAAATTGTTGTTGAATCGAATTTAGATCCAGCAACTGCTTATTTGATTTCTAGCTCAGCTGCCGCGGCAAGAAGTGCAAGGCTAACTGAAAGATCAGCTGCTGAGAGCGTTCTATCTGAATCTTTAAAGTTAGTACAAGGTGCCGCACTTGATCACAGTTTAGAACTACCAAGTGATTTGTTAGTAGAGTTATCTGATATCACTAATAAAGTAAAACTTGCGATAAATATTCATTTAGAGTCAGTTAACGCCACTAGGAATGTACGAGCCAAACCATTAATCCGTTTATTCAGGCTCGCTGGAAAAGCACCATTGCCTGTCAGATATGCATTTGAGGATGATGTTTTGTGAAATTTTTTAAAAGAATACTGCTTGTTATATCAGTGCTAATACTTCTATTGGCTGTAGCCGGCGTTACACCACTTTCTAATTTGAATACCGATGAGAAAATCGAGCGGAATTTTCTAAATGGCCTGCCCGGGGTTAACGAGCAAATTTTGGTAGTCAAGATTGATGACACAAGAGCAGCTCATCCTCAGATCGGCTTGGAGTACGCAGATGTTGTATATGTAGAACAAGTTGAAGGCGGTCTTACTCGATTAGCTGCTGTTTACTCTTCGCAATTGCCTCCGCTGATTGGACCGGTGAGGTCTGCTCGAATTTCTGATATTGAGTTATTGGCTCAATACGGGCGAGTTGGATTTGCATACAGCGGTGCGCAGAAGAAGATGCGACCAGTGATTGCAGCTGCAAATTTGGAAAATCTATCCGCAGAACGAAACCCGCCATCAATTTATGGAAAAGATCCAGAACGCCCTGGTCCTGTAAATATGGTACTTAAACCAGATCTGCTTCTTGAACGAGCAAATGCCAATCCTAAAATAAATATTGAAAAAGCCAATTCATATTTGTTTGATTTTGGTGATGCTCCAGAAAATGGAGTTCTTACTTCAACTGCCAAGGCTAAATGGCCCTCCGCTAAGTATGAATTGCGTTGGAGTGATATCGACAAAAAATGGTTGATATATTTTGATGATCAACCTAACTTAGCTGCAAGTGGTGAGCATTTGTTTGCAGATACTGCGATTATTCAAGAAGTTTCAATTACCCCTTCAATTTACGGAGATAAATTTGGAGAGATAACTCCTTTCAGTAAAACAACAGGAACAGGTAATGCTGTGATGTTGCGAGACGGGTTTAGCTATAATTTGAATTGGGAACGAAATACTGAAGCGGATAAAACTATCTGGCGAACTTCAGATGGTGAAATAGCCAGTTTTAAACCTGGGCGTATTTGGATTTTTCTAACAGATAAGCCGGTAGTCCTAGCCCCATAATCAGCCTAAATGTGTGAGCCAGGCTTCATTTAATTGGATTTGAAAGATAGGAACAATTAGTACAATAGGGGACTGGAATAGCGCAGGGGAGACATAATGTCTAAGGAAACAGGTACAGCACGAGTTAAACGCGGCATGGCAGAAATGCTTAAGGGCGGCGTAATTATGGATGTTGTAAATGTGGAGCAAGCAAAAATTGCTGAAGATGCCGGTGCTGTCGCAGTAATGGCATTGGAGCGAGTCCCTGCTGATATTCGTGCGCAAGGTGGAGTTGCTCGCATGTCTGATCCAGACATGATTACGGCAATTCAAGCAGCTGTTTCGATTCCGGTAATGGCGAAAGTTCGCATTGGTCATTTTGTTGAGGCTCAAGTTTTACAAACTCTAGGTGTTGATTACATTGATGAGTCTGAAGTTTTAACACCAGCAGATTATGCAAATCATATTGACAAGTGGAACTTCACTATTCCCTTTGTTTGTGGTGCAACAAATCTCGGAGAGGCACTACGCCGAATTAATGAAGGTGCGGCAATGATCAGATCCAAAGGTGAGGCCGGCACTGGCGATGTTTCAAATGCAACAACACATATGCGAACAATCTCTGCTGAGATTCGCAAACTAACCTCAATGCGTGAGGATGAATTATTTGTGGCTGCTAAAGAACTTCAAGCTCCATATGAATTGGTGAAAGAGGTTGCCAGCACGGGAAAACTTCCCGTTGTTCTTTTCACAGCAGGTGGAATTGCAACTCCTGCAGATGCAGCAATGATGATGCAATTAGGAGCCGATGGTGTATTTGTTGGTTCTGGAATATTTAAATCTGGCGATCCAGCCAAGCGTGCTGCAGCATGTGTTAAAGCAGTTACATATTTCACTGACGCAAAAGTTATTGCTGATGTTTCTCGTGGTTTAGGTGAGGCAATGGTTGGAATCAATGTTGCAGATATCCCAGTTCCACATCGTCTTGCGGAGCGGGGCTGGTAATTGTGAAAATTGGAGTTCTTGCACTCCAAGGCGATGTTCGTGAACATATCCAATCACTTAGTGATTGTGGCGTGGATGCTCGAGCAGTAAAAACCAAGAGTGAAATTGAAGATATCTCAGCTCTTGTAATCCCAGGTGGTGAATCAACAACAATTGCAAAACTTGCTAGATCCTTTGATCTATTTGATCTAATCCAAAGTCGGATTAAATCTGGCATGCCAACCTATGGATCATGTGCTGGAATGATTTTGCTTTCAGATAATGTTAAAGATGCAATAGAGGGACAAGAAACCTTTGGCGGTATCGATATGGTTGTTCGCAGAAATGCATTTGGTCGCCAAGTGGATTCATTTGAGACAGATTTAAAGTTCAAGGGCATAACCGATCCTGCGATTAGAGCGGTATTTATCAGGGCGCCATGGGTGGAATCGGTTGGTAGCTCTGTTGAAGTGTTGGCTGAAGTAATTGATGAATCTGGCACAAAGCATCCAGTGGCGGTTAGGTCAGGAAATCTACTTGCAACCTCATTCCATCCAGAACTTACTGGTGATAACCGAGTGCATAAATTTTTTGTGGAAAATATCTGTCGGCAACTAGCAAGCTCTAAAGGTTAAGGATCTAAATCATGAGTGGTCATTCCAAATGGGCAACTACCAAACATAAAAAAGCGATCATTGATTCAAGACGTGCTAAGAATTTTGCAAAGCTAATTAAGGCAATTGAGGTATCTGCTAGATCAGGTGGAGCTGATATTTCTGGAAACCCAACTTTATTTGATGCCATCGCCAAGGCGAAAAAGAATTCTGTTCCGGCGGACAATATTGATCGGGCGGTTAAGCGTGGAGCTGGTTTAGAAACTGGTGGTAAAGAGTGGGAAACAATTATGTATGAAGGTTATGCCGCAGGCGGTGTGGCATTGCTTATTGAATGTTTATCGGACAATAGAAATAGAGCAGCATCTGAGGTGAGAGTTGCAGTAACTCGAAATGGTGGAAATATGGCAGATCCTGGATCTGTATCTTATTTGTTTAACCGCAAGGGCGTTGTGATTGTTTCAAAAAATAATGGAAAGGTTACTGAGGATTCTTTGCTTGAGGTGGTGCTTGATGCTGGAGCGGATGAGGTTAATGATTTGGGTGAATCTTTTGAGGTTGTAGCTCAACCATCTGATTTAGTAGCAGTCCGCACTTCATTGCAAACAGCCGGTATTGATTATGAGTCAGCTGAAACTTCCTTCCTGCCGACAATGTCGATCCCAATCGATGCTGACACCGCAAAAAAGGTTTTTGAATTAATCGAGGCAATCGAAGAGTTAGATGATGTTCAGAATGTGTATGGAAACTTTGATGTTTCAGATGAGGTAATGGCGAGCCTTAGTTCATAAAGATTTAACGCTGATTAGGCTTAGCGGATGCGCGTTTTAGGGATTGATCCTGGATTAACCAGATGTGGAATTGGAATTGTTGATTCGGTAGGACCTCAAAAACTTCAAATGATTTCAGTTGGTGTGATCAAGACTGATATTGATGCAGAGTTAGAGATTAGATTAATGCAGCTAGAAAAAGAGTTGTTGGTTTGGATAAAAGAATTTAAGCCGGATGTAATTGCAGTTGAAAGAGTTTTTTCACAATTAAATGTTAGAACTGCGATGGCTACAGGTCAGGCCGCAGGGGTTGCACTACTACTTGCGGCAAAGGCTGGAATCCCAGTTGTAATGCATACTCCCAGCGAGGTTAAAGCTGCGGTCACTGGATCAGGACGGGCCGATAAGAAACAGGTTGCTCAAATGGTGAAGCGTCTGCTTAATTTGAAGGAAATACCAAAACCGGTCGACAGTACCGATGCCTTAGCGCTGGCGATCTGCCATCATTGGCGAGGAGTTGGTAATGCCAGATTGGCAAGCGCCAAGAAAAAGGCTGTAAAGAAAAAATGATTAGTTCAGTAGCTGGTACGGTGAAATCAACCTCAGTAAATTCAGTTGTGGTTGAGGTAGGAGGTATTGGAGTACTAGTTCAAGTTCCAATAAGGACTGCAGCCAGCTTCACATCCGGTGAAAAAGTTAACCTGCACACATATCTAATAGTTAGAGAAGACGCCCTAACACTTTATGGCTTCATGGATATTGTTGATCGAGATTTCTTTGAGTTATTGCTTTCAGTGACCGGTGTTGGCCCAAAGGTTGCGCAATCTATTCTTTCAAATAGTGATGCCAGTTTAATTGCTAATGCAGTGATATCAGGGAATTTAAAATTACTTGAATCTGTTCCTGGCTTAGGTAAAAAAGGGGCGCAGCGGTTGGTGCTAGAACTTAAAGATAAGGTAGTTCCCTTTGCTTCAGCAAGTGGCCAAAAAGCTAATTCAGTCAGTCACCAGGTAGAAAATGCTTTAGTAGGACTTGGTTACTCAAACAAAGACGCAGCCTTGATGGTTAATCAGGTTTTAACAGATGCAACCAAAGCCTCTTTATCTTCAGCTGAAATTTTAAAACTTGCCTTGAAAAACTCTGGGAAAAAATAATGCGTGAACCCATGATTAATGAATCAGCTGATGATGCTGATCGCGTTGCAGAACTTGCGCTTAGGCCTAAGAACCTAGGAGAGTTTGTTGGGCAGTTGAGAGTTAGAGAGCAGTTAAATCTATTACTTTCAGCAGCTCGGGAACGTAAAGCCAGTGCTGATCATATTTTATTCTCTGGGCCGCCTGGCTTAGGCAAAACAACATTAGCGATGATTGTTGCAACTGAAATGGATGCACCAATAAGAATTACTTCAGGACCTGCTATTCAACATGCCGGAGATCTGGCCTCAATACTTTCCTCATTAGTTGAAGGAGAAATTCTTTTTCTAGATGAGATTCATAGAATGTCTCGCCCAGCGGAGGAAATGTTGTATCTGGCAATGGAGGATTTTCGGGTAGATGTAATTGTCGGCAAAGGAGCCGGAGCAACATCAATCCCATTGGAGCTGCCTCATTTTACTTTAGTGGGTGCAACAACTCGTGCTGGATTGCTGCCAAGTCCACTTCGCGATCGTTTTGGATTTACCGCTCAATTAGATTTTTATGAAAATGATGAGTTGGCACAAATTATCAAGCGAAGCTCAGACTTACTTGAGATAGAAATTCATGAAGATGCAGTTGTTGAGATTGCCTCTAGATCAAGAGGAACTCCAAGAGTTGCCAACAGATTATTAAGACGTGTTAGAGATTATGCTCAAGTTAACAAAGAAAAAATCATTCAGATCGAACATGCGCATTCAGCTCTAAAAATATATGAAGTTGACCATATCGGTTTGGATCGACTTGATAAAGCGGTTTTAACTGCATTGATTAAGAATTTTAATGGTGGACCTGTTGGAGTTTCTACCTTAGCGATGGCGGTGGGTGAGGAGATTGAAACTATTGAATCATTAGCAGAACCATTTTTAGTGCGAATGGGTTTCTTAGCGCGGACTCCAAGAGGAAGAGTTGCGACGGCAGCTGGTTGGTCTCATCTGGGGATTAAGCCACCATTGTCTGCGCAAATTGGTACTGACGCTACACTTTTTGATCAAGACCCAGACATTGCCCAATAGCTGCATCAACGCTTGCTTTTCTAGCGGGAGTTTTCGCGGATTTCTCAATAATCAACCCTGCGCCTAGAATTACCTCTCATGTCTGCTAATAAAATCGCAAATACTCAATCCAGAGCGGTACGAACCATCTCAATCATGTTGTTAGTGATTGCAGCTCTTACCGGCGTTTCCTATGGAATTGGTGCCACTTCATTCAAATTAGGTTTGGATTTGCAAGGTGGAACAAGCGTCACTTTGCAACCACGTATTGAAGATGGCCAGAATGGAAAAGTAACTGGTGAGGCGATTGATCAAGCAGTTGAAATTATTCGTCAAAGAGTTAACTCATTAGGTGTTGCTGAGTCTGAAGTGTCTGCTCAAGGCACTGGTGTAAACCGACAGATTGTTATTCAGGTTCCAGGAGAGACTGGTCGACGTATTGTTGATTTAGTTGGACAAACAGCTGAACTTAGATTCCGCCCAGTCTTAGCAGAGGGTGCAGCGAATGCAACAACAGTAAGTACAGATGCTGCCAACGCAATTCTTCCGGCAGGCGTTACACCAGAATTAAATGCCGCATATGCAGCACTTGATTGCACTTTGCCTGCAAATCGCCAAGGTGGTGCCAGTGGAAATGAAGCAGAGACAATTGTAAGTTGTGATCGAGTCGGAGGAAATAAGTACATACTTGCTCCAGCTGAAGTTTTGGGACGACAAGTAACAAAGGCATCAGCGCTTTTGGACCCACAAGGTGCATCAGGTTGGTATGTAACTTTGGATTTTAATGGCGAAGGAACTACTAAATTCGGAGCAATGACTACCCGTCTAACCTCATTACCTGCGCCTCAAAATCAAGCAGCAATTGTTCTAGATGGTTTGGTTTATTCAGCTCCACGAATCAACGAACCGATTAATACCGGAACTGCTCAAATTACTGGAAACTTCACTCAAATAGAAGCACAAGATCTTTCTAATGTTTTGAAGTATGGCGCCCTGCCATTAGCTTTTGATCGCGGCGAGGTTCAACAGGTTTCACCTTCGCTTGGTGCAGATCAACTACGCGGCGGTCTTATTGCTGGAATCTTAGGTTTAGCACTTGTAATAATCTATTCATTACTTTATTACCGTGGTCTTGGCATAGTTTCAGTAGGATCATTATTGGTAGCTGCCTCGCTGGCTTTGCTTGCTTTCTTGCTACTAGGAGAGACTATTTCCTTTACGCTAACTTTGGCGGGAATAGCTGGAGCCATTGTGGCGATTGGTATCACTGCTGACTCATTTATCGTTTACTTCGAACGTATTCGTGATGAGGTTCGAGAGGGTAAATCACTTAAATCCGCAGTGGAAACTGGCTGGTTAAGAGCCCGTAGAACTGTAGTAGTTGCTGATGCCGTTTCAATGATCGCTGCCATCATGCTTTATTTCTTTGCTGTTGGTGGCGTACGTGGTTTTGCTTTTACACTCGGCTTAACAACAATAATTGATTTAATTGTAGTTTTCTTCTTTACTAAACCATTGGTCACTGTGTTAGCTAGATACTCATTCTTCAGTAATGGTCATCCGTTGTCTGGTTTTTCAGCAAAATCGTTAGGTATCGTCGAGAAACAAATACCACAGGCAGGAGAGGTGAAGTAATGGCAAAGTTTTCAGGCCTAGGTGGACGGTTATATCGAGGCGAAACTTCAGTAGATTTCATTGGCAAGCGTAAGATTTGGTATTCAATCTCTGGGCTGTTGATCCTTGCTTCCGCAGTAACTTTATTCACCCAAGGCCTTCACTTAGGTATTGAGTTTAAAGGCGGTTCATCTTTCACTGTAACGTCGACTAATGCATCAATTCAAACTGCTGAAAGCGCTTTGGATGAAGCTGGAATTACTACACAAACAATCGTTCAAAAAATTGGTAATGACAAAGTTCGAGTACAGACAGATGCGCTAACTTCAACGCAACAAAATGCGGTTGAAGCTCAATTAGCTGCTAAATACAATGTTTCAATTGATTCAATTGATTCTCAAATAATTGGACCATCTTGGGGTAAAGAAATCACCCGAAAAGCACTATATGGTTTGTTTGGTTTTCTATTTGTTGTAATGCTTTACCTTGCGATGGCATTTGAATCTAAGATGGCGATCGCAGCCATCATTTCAGTGGTTCACGATGTGTTTATTACAGTTGGAATTTATGCTTTGGTTGGATTTGAGGTAACCCCTGCTACCGTAATTGGATTCTTAACTATTTTAGGATATTCACTTTATGACACCGTTGTTGTTTTTGATAAGGTGCGAGAAAATACTAAGGGGATTGCTGCAAGCGGAAAGAGCACATACTCACAGGCTGCAAATCTTGCTGTAAATCAAACTTTAGTTAGATCCTTCAATACCTCTTTGATCGCACTTTTGCCAGTTGGTTCTATTCTATTTGTTGGAGCTGGACTACTAGGTGCAGGTACCTTAAAAGATCTTTCCTTGGCGCTGTTTATCGGTTTGGCTACTGGAACCTACTCATCAATCTTTATTGCTACACCAATACTTGCAGTTCTACGCGAGCGTGAACCAGCGATGCAAGCATTAGCAAAACGTGTAGGAAATCGTGGAGAGAAAATTTCAACATCAAGTTCGATTACACCTGAGGCAAATCGTGGCCCTCGTAATCAACCTAAACGCGATCGCCGCCGTTAATCATTGATTTAAGTTAGACAGCCAAGGTGCTATGACAACTCAACAATTGTTAAAGCCGTTGGTTGACGGGTTGACGCGATCTCATCCTGGTTTTTCAAACTCAGATTTAGAGCGAGCATTTATCGCCGCAGAGAAAGCGCACTCTGGTCAATTACGTAAATCTGGTGAGCCTTACATAACCCATCCGGTTGCAGTTGCGCAAATACTCATTGACCTTGGCATGGATCTTGCAACAATAATGGCGGCATTACTTCACGATACTGTTGAAGATACATCATATTCAATTGAGCAAATCAAAGCGGAGTTTGGCGATGAAGTTACCTCTTTAGTGGATGGGGTTACTAAATTAGACAAATTAACTTACGGACCAATCGCCGAGGCAGAAACATTACGCAAAATGGTTGTTGCAATGTCACGCGATATTCGAGTATTGGTAATTAAATTAGCTGATCGTTTGCATAATGCAAGAACATGGGAATTCATCCCAAATGAGACTGCTTCCCGCAAGGCACGAGAAACTCTAGATATCTATGCACCACTTGCTCATCGCTTGGGTATGAATGCGATCAAGTGGGAGCTTGAGGATCTTTCTTTTCGTATTCTTGAACCTAAGAAGTATGAGGAGATTGAAAGATTAGTTGGCGAGCGATCACCAGCTCGAGATTTGTTAACTTCCGAAGTCATCACAGCAATTGATACTGACTTGAATTCGGAAGAGATCAAGGCTCAGGTAACTGGCAGGCAAAAACATTTTTATAGTGTTTATCAAAAAATGGTTGTTAGAGGGCGCGAATTTAATGACATCTATGACTTGGTTGGTATTCGTATTCTTGTTGATTCTGTTCGTGATTGTTATGGCGCGCTTGGTGCAATACACGCACGTTGGAGTCCGGTTCCTGGAAGATTTAAGGATTACATTGCAATGCCAAAATTCAATCTTTATCAATCTCTTCACACAACTGTAATTGGCCCTAATGGAAAAGCAGTTGAAATTCAGATTAGAACATTTGATATGCATGCCCGGGCTGAATTTGGAATCGCGGCACATTGGAAATATAAGGCAAAGGGTGCAGAGGTTGGTACCGGACCTGAAGTTATGTGGTTAAAGCAACTGCATGAATGGCAACAGGAAAGTGAAGATGTTGGTGATTTTCTAGAAACATTGCGATATGACCTGCGCACTCCTGAGGTTTTTGTTTTTACACCTAAGGGCAGCGTAATTGCACTTCCGTCTGGATCTACACCAGTTGATTTTGCTTATGCTGTTCACACCGAGGTAGGAAACAAATGCGTTGGTGCCAAGGTCAATGGAAAACTTGTTCCCCTTGAATCTCATCTAGTTAATGGCGATGTTGTTGATATCGTAATTAACAAGAGTATTAATGCTGCGCCAAGCCATGATTGGTTGAATTTCGTTACATCCTCACGGGCAAGAACAAAAATTAAAGCGTGGTTTTCAAAAGAACGTAAAGAAGAAGCAATCGAAGCAGGACAAGAATCAATAGCTCGTCAGATGCGTAAAGCAGGATTGCCTATTCAGAAAATTCTAGGGGGTCATGCATTACTTGAACTAGCTCATGATTTGCGATTTGAAGATATTGAATCTCTATATGAAGCAGTAGGCAACGGACATATTTCGGCACATTCAGTCATAGAGAAGTTAATGGTGTTGCTTGGCACAGGGGAGAGTCATCCAGAAAATGACCTAACATCGCTAATTGCACCTGTAAAGAGAAGTCGAAAGAGTGTCACAGGTATTGATGTTGAAGGCGCAGATGATGTTTTAGTTAAATTAGCCCGTTGTTGCGCTCCGGTTCCGGGAGATGAAATTACTGGATTTATAACTAGGGGAAGTGGAGTTTCCGTTCACCGAATGGACTGTATAAATATCCTCGATTTGAAGGCTCATCAAGGCGACAGAATGGTGGGAGTGAAATGGAATCTTTCTGCAAAGAGTACATTCCTGGTTAATATCCAAGTTGAAGCCCTAGATAGAGCTAGATTGTTATCTGATGTAACAAAAGCTTTGTCAGATCAACATGTGAATATTTTAAGTGCCTCGGTTGTGACCAATAAGGATCAAACAGCTATATCTAAATTCACTTTTGAAATGGCAGATGCTTCTCACTTAGATGCGGTACTAGCTTCTGTACGTACAATCGAAGGTGTTTACGATGTTGATAGGGTATTCAACAATTAACTATTGAATTCAGTTAACCCTTTTTGAGCCTGATCTAACCAAACTCTTCGAGCAGCAGCAGCCTCACGAGCCACCATTGCTTTAGCAGTTTGTCCGGCTGCTTCAGCTTTTGCAGCTTGTTTTTCATAATTTTCAATCGCTTCTGCTAATCCCTGAACAACCTTATTGGCTTGGGCGATTGCAGTTGGATCTGATTTTCTTTGGAAACTCTGCTCAAGTTCAATAATTTCATTTTCAATTTTCTTGATCTTTGCATCAAAAAAAGAGCGTTTCTTGCGGTCAGTCATTCCGATCTTCTGCCATTTAAACATTAAATCATTAAAGTTCTTTCTGGCTGATTTAAAATCAGAGATTGGCAATAAGGATTCAAACTCACTTATCATCGCTTCGCGCTTAGCTAAGTTTTCAGCCATCGAACCTTTTCGCTTATCCATATCTGCATTCTTAGCAGCAAAAAAAGTGTCCTGTGCTGCTTTAAATCGGTTCCATAGAACTGTATCGGTAGATTTCTTACCTCGACCAGAAGCCTTCCATTGATCCATCAAAGATTTAAACTGCTTAGCAGTGTTCAGCCACTCTTTCGAATTCGCTAGTGATTCAGCTTCCTTTACAATAGTTTCTTTAGTTGAGGCTACCTTTTTCTGTTCGCTATCTAAATTTGCGAAATGGATGCGGCGTCGCTTATCGAATTTATTTCTAGAGGATGAGAATCTCTTCCATAAAGCTGTATCTACTTTCTTATCTAAGCGAGGTGCTTTTTTCCATTCATCCAACAAAACCTTAAGCCTTGCGGTAGTGACTTTCCAAGCCACTGACTCAACCAAAGATTCGGCTTCGGCAACAATTTTCTCTTTAATTGCAGCAGCCTCAACTTTACGAGCCTCACGCTCTGCGTTTTGGGCAGCTTTCTTTGCTTGATAAGCCCCCTCATGCTCAGTAATCAGTGCAGGAATTTTTTCTAATGAAGCGGCAAGGTTTGCTAAATCTCCAACACCATTAAGCCCTGAGATCTGAGTGCGTAATTTATTAACGGCTTCGTGCGCATCACTTGGCACCATCGCCCCTGATCTAATTCGGGCTGCTAAAAGTGCAACTTCTGATGCTGCCATTTCAAATTTTTTAACAAAGTAAGCCAAAGCTTCTTCAGATGTTTTGCCTGGGTAAGAGCCAACTGCTCGATCACCTTCGGGGGTTATTACATAAACTGTTCCATCTTCGCCAACTCGACCAAATTTAGCGGGATCTCCAATAAGTGCTGATGCTGCCCCAGTGTTCGAAAGGTTTGGTGTTGCTAAGTTATCCATCGTCGTTGACCTTTCGTTGCGCGATCTCTGCAAAGCAGATCTCGGTATGTGGGGGCGTAGTAATCAGTTGGCTATTTAAGCCTTTGATTACTGGGTTTGGAGCTGGCTAAAAGATAGCCTAAGCACCATCTTTAAGGGAAATTTGAACGCAAAAAACTGTGGAGAACGGGGTAGGCGATGCTGATCGACCGGGTAGTTGCCCCTTATTTTGAAACTAACTGCTGGATTCTTGCCGCAGGTGAATCAGAAGAATGCATAATTGTTGACCCGGGAATGGCCAAGCCAAACTTAGTTGATCAGATTGTTAGCAAAGTTAGAGAACATAATTTAAAGCCAGTGGCGGTATTAGTAACTCATGGACATTTAGATCATACTTTTTCAGTACTTCCACTTACTAAATCGATTCCGATGCGAACATTTATTACCGGTAATGATCGTTTTTTGCTTTCCAACCCACTTGGCGCATTAGATTCTGGAGGGGTTAGCGAACAATTCTTAAATGCTTTTGGTAGTGAAAACTTTTATGAACCATCAGATGTAGTTGAGGTGCAGGATTTTTCGACATTTGAATTAGCCGGTTTAGAACTAACCTCCATCTTTGCCCCTGGCCACACCAAGGGTTCTGTGATCTTTACAGTTGATGATCAGCATTTGATTTCGGGCGATGTTTTGTTCGCTGGCAGTATCGGCAGAACAGATCTGCCAACAGGATCGGCACTTGATATGCGAAAAACCTTGCGCGAACGAATATTAACCCTGCCAGATGGGCTAAATGTCCTGCCTGGGCATGGGGGGCAAACTACAATCGGCATAGAGCGTGTAAGAAATCCTTACTTGCAAAGTGATTTTTTGGACCAAGGCGGGCGGTGAAATTTTGAGTAAATTTCAAGCGCCTAAAGGAGTTAGCGAATATTTCCCGCCAAACTCAAACCAATTTGAGTATGTAAGAGATCAATTATTGAGAACAGCTCGTCTTGCAGGCTATAACCTAATTGAGTTACCAGTTTTTGAAGATACTGAAGTTTTTACCCGCGGAGTTGGTGAATCAACCGATGTAGTTAGTAAAGAGATGTATACCTTTGAAGACCGAGGTGGGCGTTCAATCACTCTAAGGCCAGAAGGAACAGCTGGAGTAATGCGTGCGGTAATAGAACATAACTTAGATAGAGGTCAATTACCGGTAAAACTTTTTTATACCGGTCCATTTTTTCGGGCTGAACGTCCGCAAGCTGGTAGATATCGACAGTTCTACCAAGTTGGAATTGAGGCAATCGGCTATACCGATCCAGAAATTGATGTTGAAGTAATTGCCGTAGCAGATTCTGCGTTTAAAGCCTTGGGATTAACCAAATACAAATTGAACATAACCTCTTTAGGAGATACAGAAAGTAGACAAGCCCATCGCAAAGATCTAATGAAATATATCGCTGGGCTAGATTTAGATGAGGCTACATCAGCGAGGGCTCAGATCAACCCTTTGAGATTATTTGACGACAAACGTGCCGAAATCAAGGAATTGATGGCTAAGGCTCCCTTGTTACTAGATTACTTAAATAAAGATAGTGTTCAACATTTTGAAGCGGTGAAAAACATTTTGAATGATATTGGAATTAAGTACCAGGTAAATCCTTATATGGTCCGAGGCTTGGATTATTACACGGGAACAACTTTCGAATTTGATCATGAGATGCTTGGAGCGCAATCTGGTATCGGTGGCGGAGGCCGCTATGACGGATTGATGAATTCACTAGGCGGTTCTGATGTGAGTGGAATTGGCTTTGGATTAGGTGTTGATCGAATATTGATGGCATGCCAAGCTGAAGGCTCATTACCCGATAACTTAAATCAAATTGAACTATTTATCGCACCAATATCTCATCCTGCTAAAGCTCTTGCTTTCAAATTACTAACCCAACTTCGGATAGCGGGCATTTCATGCGACATGGCATTTGGCGATAGAGCATTAAAAGGGGCCATGAAAGCAGCTGATAAAAGTGGTGCTAAATATGGACTTGTGATTGGTGATGATGAGATTAATTCCGGCATGGGACAGCTGAAATTGATGAGCAGCGGAGAAATTATTTCTAGTAGCCTTACGCCCTCTGAATTAATCAAAAGACTTGGAAAGAATAATTAATGTTAAGAACTCATGACGCAGGAGCCTTGAACTCAACCGCAATTGGCAGCAAAGTCGTTTTAGCAGGTTGGGTTGCGCGTCGCCGTGATCACGGTGGAGTTGCATTCATTGATTTAAGAGACTCAACCGGGGCAGTTCAAGTTGTAATCAACGATGAAAAAATTGCTGGAGAGTTACGCGCAGAGTGGTGTGTTTTAATACATGGAGAAGTTAAAGCAAGGCCTGCTGGAAATGAAAACAAAGAGATTCCAACTGGTGAAATCGAAGTGGTGTGTACTTCTTTGGATGTTTTAAGTGAAGCTTCAGCACTACCATTTCCGGTAGATAGTGGAGACATTGGCAATATCTCTGAGGAAGTTAGACTTAAATATCGGTACCTTGATTTACGTCGAGAAGGTCCTGCAAAGAATTTAAGACTTAGATCCAAAGTTACTTCCGCAATCAGAGATGTTATGGATGCTGAAGATTTCCTAGAGATCGAAACGCCATATCTAACTCGTTCAACTCCGGAGGGAGCGCGAGATTTCCTTGTGCCAGTCAGATTGCAGCCAGGATCTTGGTATGCCCTTCCACAATCTCCACAATTATTTAAGCAGCTTCTAATGGTGGCTGGAATGGAACGTTATTATCAAATTGCCAGATGTTTTCGAGATGAGGATTTTCGCGCCGATCGCCAACCTGAATTCACCCAGCTAGATATTGAGATTTCATTTGCAGATCAAGCAGATGTTTTAAAAGTGGCTGAAAAAGTTTTGACTAAGGTATTCGATAAGGTATTGAATTACAAAATTCCAACTCCGATTCCTCATATGACATATAAAGATGCAATGACTGACTATGGTTCTGATAAACCTGATTTAAGATTTGAAAATAGAATTAAAGATGTAACTGAATTCTTCAAGGAGACAACCTTTAGAGTATTTCAAGCAGAGTATGTCGGGGCAGTGGTTATGCCAGGAGGTGCTAGTTCACCTCGAAGAGAGCTAGACGCTTGGCAAGATTGGGCTAAAGCAAGAGGTGCTAAAGGCCTTGCCTATATTTTGGTAGGCGATGATGGAACATTGAGTGGCCCAGTTGCAAAGAATCTTTCTGAAAAGGAAAGCACTCAAATAGCATCATTTGTCGGGGCAAAAAATGGTGATGCGATATTTTTTGCAGCCGGTAATAGATCTTCTTCACAAAACTTACTGGGTGCTGTCAGGTTAGAAATCGGTAAACGTTGTAGTTTAATTGATGATAAAGCTTGGAAGTTTGTATGGATCGTGGATGCCCCAATGTTTGAGCCGGTAGATGCTGAGAATCCTGCTTCTGGTTGGACGGCAGTTCACCATCCATTTACTGGTCCCAAGCCGGAGTATGCAGATAATTTCGACACTAACCCATCGGATGCATTGGCTTATGCCTATGACATAGTTTTAAATGGAAATGAAATTGGCGGAGGATCTATTCGTATTCATAAGCGGGAGATGCAGCAAAGAGTTTTCAAAACAATCGGACTATCTCAACAAGAGGCTGAAAGTAAGTTTGGATTCCTTCTAGAAGCATTTAATTATGGACCACCTCCTCATGGCGGAATCGCCTTAGGTTTGGATCGTTTATGTGCATTGCTTGCTGGTGCTGAATCGATTCGAGAAGTGATTGCATTTCCTAAAACTGCCAGCGGCGGAGATCCTTTGACTGGCGCACCAACTCCAATTACCCCTGCACAGCGGAAAGAGTCTGGGGTCGATACTCCAGCTCCTGCCAAGTAGTTACCTGCTTTTCAGGTATTCTTCCCAACATGGGCCCAGGTGGAATAGCAACAATAATTGCAGCATCATCGCTAGCGGTGATAGCGGTGGCTATCGCCTATACGGTCATCCGTGCATCTAGATTGATTGATGAGATCACCAAAACTATTGCGATGATTAATAGCCCGCTGAAAAGCTTAAGCAATGCTGGTAAATCTATTGAAAACCTTACTAAAAAAGTTTCTGGTGCAACTGAATCATTTCTAGATGAGAACCCAATGGCTATGAAGGCCGCCGCTGCAATATTTACTGCTGCAAAGCTTAAGAAAAAGGGTAAGAAAAAAAGTAAAGCGAAAGCGTAGCCATGAATTCTGCCGATATACGTTCTCGATGGCTGAAGTATTTTGAATCAGAAAACTCTTTGGATTTACCACATACAGTTGTTCCATCAGCCTCACTGATTGCTGATGATCCAAATTTACTTCTTGTAAATGCAGGCATGGTTCCCTTCAAGCCATACTTTTTAGGTGAGGTTAAAGCACCGTATAAGCGGGCAACTTCGGTTCAAAAATGCGTTAGAACTTTAGATATTGATGAGGTAGGTAAAACCACAAGACATGCTTCCTTTTTTCAAATGTGTGGAAATTTCTCTTTTGGTGACTACTTTAAAGAGGGAGCCATATCTTTAGCCTGGGAACTACTTACGAAATCAACTTCTGATGGTGGATATGGTTTTAGTGAAGACAAACTTTGGGTAACGGTTTATCAAGATGATGATGAAGCTGCTGATATATGGGAGAAGCAAGTAGGAGTACCAAAGAATCGTATCCAGCGGAGAGGGATGGCAGATAATTTTTGGTCGATGGGTGTGCCAGGTCCATGCGGACCTTGTTCTGAAATTTATTTTGATCGTGGAAGTGCTTATGGCAAAGAGGGCGGACCCATCGCTGATGAGGACAGATATTTAGAAATCTGGAACTTGGTTTTCATGCAAAATATTAGAGGTGAGGGCGGAGATAAGAACGCCTTCCCAATCGTGGGTGAACTTCCAGCGAAAAATATCGATACCGGACTTGGATTGGAGCGAACCGCAGCATTGCTCCAAGGAGTTGAAAACATCTATGAGATTGATACAACTCGAATTATTCTTGATAAAGCCTCTGAACTAACTAAAGTTAAATACGGTAAAGATATCAAGAGTGATGTTTCTTTAAGAGTTGTTGCCGACCACGCACGAACTGCCATGATGTTGATTGGCGATGGTGTTACTCCCGGTAACGAGGGTCGAGGATACGTTCTAAGAAGAATGATGCGTCGAACCATAAGAAATATGCGATTACTTGGGTCACAAGATTTAATAATGTCAGAGTTGATTAAAAGTTCAATTCAAGCGATGGGGCCACAGTATCCAGAACTAGTTTCAGGTTCAGAACGAATTTTATCTATTGCCCAGTCTGAAGAGGAAAGTTTTATCCAAACCCTGAAAAGTGGAACAAGTATTTTTGATATCGCAGCTACTGATTTGAAAAAAGTTCAATCAACTTCGCTATCGGCTGATACAGTTTTCAAACTGCACGATACTTATGGTTTTCCATTTGATTTAACTTTGGAAATGGCGAAAGAGCAAGGCCTTGGTGTTGACGAATCTGGCTTTAGAAAACTAATGAATGAGCAGCGGGATCGCGCAAAGGCTGATGCAAAAGCCAAGAAGAGTGGCCATACTGATTTAACTGAATATCGCAGCGTGATTGATAAGTTTGGTTCAAGCAAATTTGTGGGCTATAAGGAAACTTCCAGTGAAGGAAAAATCACGGCGTTGTTAATTGATGGCGCGCAAATTGGGGAAGCTAATGTTGGTACAGATGTAGAGATTTGTTTGAATCAGTCACCTTTTTATGCAGAAGGTGGAGGGCAATTAGCAGACAATGGAACGATTAAATTAGGAAATGGCGCACTTATAAAAGTAGATGATGTTCAGTCTCCTGTACCTGGCTTAATTGTTCATAGGGGAACAGTGATTAGCGGAACTGTAAAAAATGGTGAGCAAGTTCTTGCAGAAATTGATCTAGACAGACGCCTTGCAATATCTCGAGCCCATACTGCAACTCATATGGTTCATAAAGCATTCCGCGAAGCACTTGGAGAAACAGCCACTCAAGCTGGATCGGAAAATGCTCCAGGAAGGTTTAGATTTGATTTCCCATCCACATCAGCAGTTCCTGATTCGGTACTAAATGATGTTGAAAGCAGGGTCAACGAACTTCTGATTGCCGATTTACAAGTTCATTCCGAAGTTATGTCACAAGAGGCGGCAAAATCAATTGGTGCGATGGCTTTGTTTGGAGAGAAGTACGGAGACCAGGTAAGAGTTGTAAGTGTTGGTGATTGGGCGAAGGAATTATGTGGTGGCACGCATGTGGATCGATCTGGACAATTAGGTGTAGTAAAGCTTTTATCAGAATCATCAATTGGTGCCGGTGTTAGGCGCGTGGAGGCGCTTGTGGGTATTGATGCATATCAGTATTTAGCGCGTGAGCATTTATTACTGAACTCTTTAACGGAAATCATAAAAGGAACCAGGGCTGAAGAGCTACCACAGAGAATCTCTGAATTAGTCGAAAAAATGAAGTTAATGGAAAAAGAGTTGTCAGTAGTTCGAACTGAAAAAGCTTTAGCCTCAGCTGCTGTTCTAACTAACAATGCAAAGAATCTGGGTCAGATTAATCTCATTATTGAGCAATTGGCTGCTGAAATTTCAATGGAAGATATGCGAACCATTGCGTTAGATCTTAAGAATCGAACTAAAAATTCAGTAGTGGTTCTATCAACCGTATCGGCAAACAAGCCAGTAATCGTTTGCGCGGCATCCAAAGAAGCAAACCAGTTGGGAATTAAGGCAGGCGAATTAATTAAAATTGGTTCTAATATTCTTGGCGGCGGTGGCGGTGGGAAAGATGATTTTGCTCAAGGTGGTGGTACTGAAGCAAAATTGATTTCAGAGGCATTTAAAGAAATCCACAAATTAGTTTCTGCAAAAGCGAGTAAATAACCTGGTGGGTAATGATTAATTCCCTAAAGGTTGGCCGCAGAATCGCCTTTGATTATGGTGAAAAGCGAATAGGTGTTGCAACATCAGATGAACAAACTATTTTGGTTTCACCTCATGCAACCATTGTCAATGATGAGCAGATCCTAGCCAAGCTAACAGATATTTTTAGTGATGTAAATCCGATTTATGTAGTTGTTGGAGATCCAAAGCATCTATCTGGAGAGGTTAGTCAGAAGTCTATTCAAGCATTGGCTTTTGCAGATTTGATTAAAAAAATCTTTCATGGACCAATTTACTTAGTAGATGAAAGATTAAGTACTTCTTCGGCTTTATCTCAAATGCGCTCTATTGGACGGAAAGACAAAGATAGCAAAGCAATAATTGATCAAATCGCAGCAGTTAATATCCTCGAATCTGCAATCAATAACGAGAGATCTGGGAACAAAATAGGGGCGCAAATTTGAAGCGATTACTGCTTGGGTTAACAACTTTGGTTCTTGCAACATCCGGCTTGATTTTGGTCCACAACACTTTTTTGCTTAATGATTTTCGAGCAACGACTTCAAATATCAAAGTTGATGTTCTAGTAGAGCCTGGTGATACGGGTTTTGAAATAGCACGTAAGTTGAAAGATTTAGGCGTTATAAAAACAGAAAAAGTGTTTAACAAAATAGCCATTAACAATAAGCAATCGATGTCGATCTCTCCAGGTTTGCATAAGTTAGACCAGGCAATTTCGGCTCAATCAGCATTTGAGCAGTTACTTGATTCAAAGCGAAATCAGGGATTGTTCGGCTTTGCTGAAGGCTTGCGTAAAACAGAGATCTTCGACTTACTTAAGAAATCGAAATTAGTTACCGGTTCATATTCAGGCAGGACTGTAATTGATCCTATTTATGGAACTTCAAACATTGAAGGTTTTCTTTTCCCAGCGCAGTACCCTTTATTTCCAGGAACAACCTTTGATGAAGCTATAACTCAAATGGCAAATAGGTTTTATCTGGCGGCTGCTGAAAGTGGCATAACAAAGGGGTACAAGACATACTCACCATATGATTTGTTAATAATGGCTTCCATGATTCAGTCTGAGGGGGATGCTGTTGATTTTCCAAAGATTTCGAGGGTAATTCAAAATCGCTTAGAAATTGGTATGCCCCTTCAAATAAACGCCACAATTGATTACGCAACAAATACGAGAGGCAAAATTAGATTGCCCTATAAGAAATTGGATATCAATTCAAAGTACAACACTTATAAGTATCGTGGCTTACCTCCCGGACCTATTAGTAACCCGGGATTTGATGCCATGAAAGCAACAGTTTCCCCAGCCGACGGCGACTGGCTCTATTACGTTACAGTAAAACCAAATGACACTAGATTTACTCGATCTTTTGAACAATTCAATGTTTGGGCTAACGAATTTAGAAAAAATGAGGATGCGGGGTTGTTTAAATGATTAAATTAGGAGTTGCGGGTAGTCCAATTAGTCATTCTTTGTCTCCGGTAATTCATTTAGCAGCATATAAAGAATTGAAAATAGATGCAGAATTTGATGCCCTTGAGGTAAATGAAAATACATTTAGGGATTTTTATCAAGATGCAAAAAAGAAGAATTTTCGAGGCTTAGCTTTGACTATGCCTTTGAAGGAAGTATGTATCGATTATTTGGATTTGGTAGAACCAGTGGCTAGGCAAATAACTTCTGTAAATACGATTGTTTTTAAATCGGGCGGAGGTAATGGTTTTTCTACTGACTTACTGGCATTCAAAAATTTATTGTCTCCATATTTTGGGAAGGAGATTGCCATTTTGGGGGCTGGCGGAACCGCACGCGCAGCGTTGGGTGCGTTAAAAGGAACAAATACCAAGGTCAAGATTCTAACTAGATCTAGTTCTCGCCATTCCAAGATGATTGAATCTGCATCAGATACTGATATCGCATTTGTTGATTGGAATGATTTTTCATCAATTCAAAACAGTAACTTAATTATTTCTACTACTCCTAAAGGATCTACGGATAACTTTGTAGTAAATGAATCCAATGCGGATCTATTTGAGGTGCTCTACCATCCGTGGCCAACAAAGCTTGTAGAAAACTATCAAAGATTAGGTAAGCAGGTAATTGGTGGATTATCACTGCTAGTGGAGCAAGCTTTGTTTCAAATTCAGAAATTTTCTGAAGAGGATTTTGATTTTGATGTTATGCGTACTAAATTACTGAAGGTAGCCGAACAAGCCGCTAACAAGTAATCCACACCCTGGATTTAGCTATGGGAGTTTTTAATAAACTCTAGCGTGGCTATGGAATTAGTGGTCTTTCTTTGTTTTCTCTGGATTGCCATATACGATTTTAAGAACCATTTAATAAGAAATATTGATCTGCTGATTGTTGCCATTTTTCTTTTTCCTTTGTATTGGCGAAACTGGTGGATAGCTTTGGCGAACTTAAGCATCTATTTATTTATTTGGTTAATTAATAAAGGAAAACTTGGGGTAGGAGATGTGTATCTCTCATTTTTTTGCGCACTTTTATGTCCCAGTTTTCAAGTTTTGTTTTACTCCACTGGTATCGCCTGGATTCTCGGCGGAATCAGTTCTTTGAGAGATCCTAAGAAGGCGATTCCGTTCGCCCCATTCATGATTGGCGGAAGTTATTTAGCTATTTTTTTGGTACCAACAGGGTAAATGGCAACGAGATCAGCCTGTTATCTGAGAGAATAGGACATCAATTCCTGAGCGGAGAAAAAATTGTTACGTTGGTTAACTGCTGGTGAGTCACATGGTCCAGCTCTGTCTGCAATCATTGAAGGAATTCCGGCTCAAGTCAATGTTTCAAGTGCTGAAATAGATTTAGATTTATCTCGACGCCGATTGGGTTTTGGTCGCGGTGCTCGTCAAAATTTTGAAGCTGACAAAATAACTATTACGGGTGGAATTAGGCATGGCGTAACCCAAGGCGGGCCAATTGCAATTCAAATTGCGAATTCAGAATGGCCTAAGTGGGAAAAAATAATGAGTGCAGATCCTGTTCCAGAAGAGGAAATAAAGGATCTGGCCAGAAACGCGCCACTTACTAGGCCAAGACCTGGTCATGCTGATTTAGTAGGAATGCAGAAATTTGGTTTTTCAGATGCTAGACCAATTTTGGAGCGAGCAAGTGCTAGAGAAACTGCTGCCCGAGTGGCACTTGGTGCAGTTGCCCGTGCTTTTTTAAAACAGAGTGTTGGAATAGAAATATTAAGTCACGTTGTTTCAATTGGCAAAGTTTCAATACCTGAGAATTATGAATTACCTCAAATTTTGGATCGAGCACGAATTGATGCGGATCCGGTTAGATGTGCTGATAAGAAAACTAGTGACGCAATTGTGAAAGAGATTGAGGCAGCTCATCGAGACGGAGATACTCTCGGTGGAGTCGTTGAAGTTTTGGCTTATAACTTACCTCCTGGGTTGGGATCTCATACTCATTGGGATAAAAGATTAGATGCAAAGTTAGCTGGCGCAATGATGGGTATCCAGGCAATTAAAGGTGTCGAGCTTGGTGATGGATTTGCCACTGCAACTCGTCGCGGATCAGTGGCTCATGATGAAATTGAAAAGAATTCAATGGGTGCAATTGCACGTCGTACTGATCGCGCTGGAGGAACAGAGGGCGGTATGAGCAATGGAGAAATTTTGAGAGTTAAAGTTGCAATGAAACCAATCTCAACCGTTCCCAAAGCACTAGACACGATCGATGTGAAAACCGGTGAACCTGCAAAGGCAATCAACCAGAGATCGGACGTTTGTGCAGTACCAGCTTCTGGAATAGTTGCTGAAGCGATGGCCGCCTTGGTTTTGGCTGATGCAGTACTTGAAAAATTCGGCGGCGATAGCGTGCCTGAAACAAAGCGTAATTATGAAAACTACATGAAAAACCTTCTGATTAAGTAATGTTAAAAAAAATCGTTCTTATCGGACCTCCAGGTGCAGGTAAATCAAGTATTGGCAAATCATTGGCTAAGGAGTTAAACCTGAATTTCATAGATAGTGATTCTGAGATTGAGAAGATCTCACATAAGAAGATCTCTGAAATATTCATTGAAGATGGCGAACCTGCTTTTCGCCTGCTAGAGGTTGATGTAGTTAGAAGAGTTCTCGCAGATTTTGACGGAGTTATCTCACTAGGTGGTGGAGCGCCGATTAACCCAGAAATTCAAGAGGTTCTTGGTGGGGCAAATTATCCTGTTGTATTCATCGATGTTTCAATTGCTCAAGCAGCGATAAGAATTGGATTTAATAAAGATCGGCCATTATTACTTGTGAATCCACGCCAGCAATGGATCAGTTTGATGAATGATCGTCGCCCTATTTATGAAAAATTAGCCTCACAAACTATTTCTTCAGATAATCAAAAACCACATGAAGTAGCTAAGCAGATCAGTGATAAATTGAAAGCTACCTTATGAAAACTATCACTGTTAAAGCAGAACATCACTACCCAGTGCAGGTTGGTGTCAATTCTCTTCATGAATTAGATCGAATAGCCAAGTTGCACAACAAGATCCTGGTGGTTGTTCCCAAATCATTGTTGTTGAAACTTAAAATGAATCTCAAGAAGTATGAGGTATTTGTGACACCTGAAGGTGAAGCACAAAAAAATACTCAAGTTTTGCAACGTCTCTGGGACAAATGCGCAGCGTTAGGAATTCAACGTGGTGATGCTTTAATTTCACTCGGAGGTGGCGCAACTTCAGATTTAGTGGGTTTTGCAGCAGCAACTTGGCTAAGAGGCGTTAATTGGTATGCCTTTCCAACATCACTAGCCGCGATGGTTGATGCATCTGTTGGGGGGAAAACTGGAATAAACGCTAAATCTGGAAAGAACCTTATTGGATCTTTCTACTCCCCAAAGGAAGTTTTGATAGATTTGAAATTTGTTGATTCTTTGTCACACCGTGATTTTTCAGCTGGCATGGCAGAGGTAATCAAATGTGGATTTATAGCTGATTACAAGATTTTAAATCTGGTTCAGGATGAACATCTAGATCTTGACCAAATTGTTTATAGAGCGGCGAAAGTAAAATCAGATGTTGTTTCAAAGGATTTTAAGGAAAGCAAGCTAAGAGAGATTCTTAATTACGGACACACATTAGGACATGCCATAGAAAAAGATAGCAATTATAGAATGCGACATGGCGAAGCGGTGAGCGTAGGGATGGTTTTCGCGGCTGAGCTAAGTTCTGAATTGGCTGGATTATCCTCCGATGCAGTGCTTTTGCATCGTGAATTATCCAAGTTATATAACCTTCCTATTTCCTATCCAAGAAAACGTTGGCCATACCTATTTAAATTAATTGGAAAAGATAAAAAAACCCAAGGATCCAGTCTTAGATTTATTGGAATAAGCAAAATTGGTAAGCCTGTCTGGTTTGAGAATGTTTCACCAAGCCTGTTAGCCAAGGTTTATGAGAGAATGTCCAAGTGAAGATACTCATATTAAATGGTCCGAATCTATCTCGGCTAGATCTTAGAGAACAAAGTTATTACGGAGATTTAGATTATCCCCAGTTAAAGAGTGCGATTGAGAATCGAGCTGCTGAGTTAAAAATTGAGGTTGATATAAAGCAAAGTGATAGTGAAAGTGAGTTGATTTCTTGGCTGCATGAAGCCGCTGATAAGAAACAACCGGTAATCATCAATCCAGCTGCATTTACACATTATTCCTATGCAATACGAGATGCCGTTGCCATGCTTACTGCGCCAGTTATTGAGGTTCACTTATCGAATCCTTTATCACGCGAGGAATTTCGCCACACCTCAGTTGTGAGCGGGGTAGTAAATGGAACCATCGCTGGTTTTGGTGCAGAAAGTTATCTGCTGGCCATACTTGCCATGCAAAAATTGGTTGGTTAACAAGGTAGGCTTGCCTAATAAGTTTTAGACTCAAATAAGATATCAAACGATAAGACAGGGTAAACATGGCAACGACCAATGATTTAAAAAATGGTATGACATTGAACTTGGATGGGCAACTTTGGAATGTAATTGAGTTTCAACATGTGAAGCCTGGAAAAGGTGGAGCTTTTGTTCGCACCAAGATGCGCTCAGTTTTGTCAGGAAAAGTAGTTGAAAAAACTTTTAATGCTGGAGTTAAGGTTGAAGTTGCTTCTGTTGAAAAAAGAAATATGCAGTATTTGTACCGTGACGGCGAAGATTTCATGTTCATGGATTCCACAAATTACGATCAAATTTCAATTAGCAAGCAAACTGTTGGCGATGCCGTTGATTACCTTCTCGAGAATGCAGATGCAGTAGTAGCCATGCATGAAGGAAATCCATTATTTATCGAACTGCCTGCATCTGTTGAATTGAAGATTACATACACCGAACCTGGTTTGCAGGGCGATAGATCTTCCGGTGGCACCAAGCCTGCAACTGTAGAAACTGGGATTACTGTTCAGGTTCCGTTGTTTATTAAACAGGATGAAGTTGTATTGGTAGATACACGAACTGGTGCTTATCTAGGTCGCGCAAACTAACATGTCTGCCCGTAGTAAAGCTCGAAAGCGGGCATTAGATTTCCTTTATGAGGCTGACATTAAAAAAGTATCAGCCTCTGAATTGTTCGCAGCCCGCGGAGCAACAGAGTTGTCTCAAGAACCTTATGTGGCTGTACTGCTTCAAGGTGTTTCTGATCATTTAGTTAAAATTGATGAATTAATTGTCACCTATGCCCAAGGTTGGGATATGGACCGAATGCCACCCATTGATCGAAATATTCTACGAATCGCGATCTTTGAAATTTTATGGGCCGCAGATATTGATTTGCAGGTTGCATGTGACCAAGCGGTTGAGCTGGCCAAAAGCATCTCTACCGATGAATCCTCGAGCTATATAAACGGGGTTCTAGGAAGAATTATCAAGCTCAAGGATTCAATCGCGATCTAACTGATTACTAATTGATTAGTTTTCAGGTATTCAATTGTTTCAGGCTGAGATAAGCAAAGAAGCAAAGATAGAAACTGTAAATCGTTGCTCCTAAGGCTTAAGAATTGACCATTCCAATCTTTCCTTCGATTAGCAATCATTTTTGCGAATTTTTGCAAAACTTCCCCTGATTGGTTTTGTTCTAAATTCACTTTTCCAAGATCTAATGTGAAATTAGAGGCATTAACCGCCTCGGCACTTTGGGGAAATAGCTCAGTGATCGGAACCTGGTAGAACTCAAGTAATGAGATTGCCTTTTTAAGCGAGATTGCCCGATCGCTTCTTTCGTAGGAGCCAATAACGACGGCTTTCCACTTTCCATTTGAGTAGCGCTCAACATCTTGCAAGCTCCACCCTTTTGATTTTCTTATTTGCCTTAATTGCTCTGCCGGATTGTGTGTCTTCATAGCGGCAGGTTAGCCACACCGTTGAATTGATGATTTTATTTATCCACACCCCTCTGATAACATTCCACCGTTCCTTTAACGATCCGTCCAGAGAGGCGGCGAAGGAGAAAAAATGGCTATCTTGCTGTCTGGCACCGAGATCGATCGGGCTATCAAACGCATCTCTCATGAAATTATTGAACATAATCAGGGTGTTAACAATTTAGTTCTAATGGGAATCCCAACTCGTGGTGCTTTTCTTGCCGAGCGTATCTGTGCTTTTATTAATGAAATTGAAGCACCAGTTGCTAAAGGTGTGCTTGATATAACTCTGCATCGAGATGATCTAAGACTTAGGCCGCCAAAACCCATCCTGCCAACCACATTGCCAGCCGGTGGTATTGAGGGCAAAGATGTTGTTCTAGTTGATGATGTGCTCTTTTCAGGCCGCACAATCCGGGCTGCCCTTGATGCAATTGGAGAATTGGGAAGACCAAGAACTGTTCAACTTGCAGTATTGATAGATAGGGGACACCGCCAACTACCGATTCGCGCGGATTATGTAGGGAAAAATGTTCCAACATCGATTTCAGAGAGCGTGAAAGTGCATTTAGCGGAATTAGATGAAGAAGATCTAGTGGAGCTACTCAAATGATTACTGGCCATCTTCTGTCGATAGATGATTTAACTAGAGAAAGCGCGATGGGAATTTTGTCCACAGCAAAAGAGCTCGCAATCATTACAGAGGGACCGAATAAAAAACTTCCAACATTACGAGGAAAAACAGTAGTCAATCTCTTTTTTGAAGACTCTACAAGAACCAGAATTAGTTTTGAGACCGCCGCTAAACGCTTATCCGCGGATGTTATTAATTTCTCGGCAAAGGGATCATCTGTTAGTAAAGGTGAAAGTCTTAAGGACACTGCTCAAACCTTGCAAGCAATGGGTGCAGATGCCGTGGTGATCAGGCATTCAAGCTCTGGAGCTGCAAAGCGATTGGCAGATACTCAATGGATCCAAGCCGCAGTTATTAACGCTGGGGATGGAACACATGAGCATCCAACACAAGCACTTCTTGATGCATACACAATCAAGCAACACCTAAAACAAGATTCAGCCGATTTAAGTGGTGTTAAGGTTTTAATAGTTGGCGATATTTTGCACTCTCGAGTGGCTCGTAGCAATGTTTTATTACTAACAAAATTAGGTGCCACTGTTACCTTGGTTGCTCCACCTACTTTATTTCCAGTTGGTGTTGAAAATTGGCCAGTAAAGATTTCTTATAATCTTGATGAAGAAATAACTCAATGTGATGTAGTGATGATGTTGAGAATTCAATTAGAACGAATGAGTGATTCCTTCTTCCCAACTGCGCAGGAGTATTCAAAGCGTTATGGTTTGAACTCATCCAGATTGGCTCGATTATCAAAGGATGCAATTGTGATGCACCCAGGACCGATGAACCGTGGATTGGAGATTTCGGCAGAAAGTGCCGATGATCTTAAATCAGTGATTATTGATCAGGTTAAAAATGGAGTTGCAGTGAGAATGGCAGTTTTATATGAACTACTTGGTGGGGCAGCATTTGGAGAGGCCAAATCATGATAATTTCCAACGCTAAATTAATTGATGGCAGATTAGTTAATATTGAAATTCAGTCTGGTGTAATTCACAAAATTGAGGAGGTTCAGAAATCTCAGAAAATTTCAGATTATGATGCCAAAGGTAAACTTGTAATTCCTGGTCTGGTTGACCTTCATACACATCTTCGAGAGCCAGGGCGCGAGGATTCCGAAACTGTTTTAACAGGTTCAATGGCAGCAGTTGCCGGTGGTTTTACAGCCATATCTGCAATGGCCAATACCAATCCAGTTGCTGATACAGCTGGTGTTGTTGAGCAGGTATTTAGGCTGGGCAAGGCTGCCGGATTAGTTGATGTAAATCCGATTGGCGCGGTAACAAAAGGTTTGCATGGAGAACAACTTGCTGAATTAGGGGCAATGGCAGATTCAATTGCAAGGGTTCGAATTTTTAGTGATGATGGTAAATGTGTTTCTGATCCATTAATTATGCGAAGAGCACTTGAGTATGTAAAAACATTTAATGGAATTATCGCCCAGCATGCACAAGAGCCTAGATTGACAGTTAATGCGCAAATGAATGAAGGTAGTGTTTCAGCACGTATTGGTCTACCCGGTTGGCCCGCGATTGCAGAAGAAGCCATTATTGCCAGAGATATTCTTTTGGCTGAGCATGTTCAATCTCGATTGCACATATGCCACCTGACAACAGCTGGTGGGGTGGAGTTAGTTAGATGGGCAAAAAAGCGTGGGATTCAAATCACAGCTGAGGTAACGCCACACCATCTTCTACTCACAGATGATTTAGTAGAGAACTATGATCCGATCTACAAGGTAAACCCTCCACTGCGCACCGAGAAAGATGTTATGGCGCTCAGAGAGGGCTTAGCAGAGGGTGTTATTGATATTGTGGCTACAGATCATGCACCTCATCCTGCAGAAGATAAGGATTGTGAATGGCAAGCAGCCGCATTTGGAATGGTTGGATTAGAGACGGCCTTGTCTGTTCTGGTAAAAACTATGATTGAAACAAAAATGATGAGCTGGAACGATCTGATTGATCGTATGTCTATCGCACCCGCCAGAATCGCAGGCTACTCAACACAGGGCCAGCTAATTGCGGAGAAAAATCACGCAAATTTCACCATAATTGACACAGATAGATCTTGGATAGTAAATCGTGACAAGTTGCAGTCGCAGAGCAAAAATACGCCATTCAATGGTTATGAATTACCTGCAGTTGTAACGGATGTATTTCACAATGGGGTTCAGGTTTTAAAAGATGGAGCAGTAGTTAGTAGGGGGAATCTCGCAAATGATTAAGAGAACTCCAGCCTACTTAGTTCTTGATGATGGCCGAATTTTTGAAGGATTGTCTTGGGCTAAAACAGGGGAAACTTTTGGTGAAGCTGTGTTCTCAACTGGCATGACTGGATACCAAGAAACTTTGACTGACCCTTCCTACCATCAGCAAGTAGTCATAATGACAGCCCCTCATATTGGTAATACAGGGATGAATAAAACCGATGAAGAATCTTCCAAGATATGGGTATCAGGATTTGTTGTTCGAAATCCTTCACCGATTACCAGTAACTGGCGAAGTGAAAAGAGTTTGGAAGAAGAATTGCTTGATGCCCAAGTTGTTGGTATTCAAGGTGTTGATACCAGGGCGATAACAAGACATCTTCGAGATCGTGGCGCAATGCGGGTTGGAATCTTTAGTGACACTACATTAACTCGAGAAGAGATGGTTGTTAAGGTTCGGAAAACTAAGCCGATGAGTGGAGCATTTCTAGCTTCAGATGTAACAACTAAAAAACCGTATGTGGTAAATCCGCCAACTGGCGTGTCTACTCGTTTGAAAGTTGCTGCTATTGACTTAGGAATAAAGGGTGCAACTCCAAAAGCTATGGCAGCTCTTGGAATTTCAGTTCATGTATTACCACTTGAAACAACCTTTGAAGAAATTAAAGCACTATCTCCAGATGGGGTGTTTCTCTCTAATGGGCCTGGTGATCCAGCAGCAATGACTGATGTGGTCGAATTGGTTCGTAAAGTTCTTGAGGCTGAGATTCCATTTTTTGGAATATGTTTTGGACATCAAATACTTGGTCGGGCATTGGGATTTGAAACCTATAAATTACCATTTGGCCATAGAGGAATTAATCAACCGGTAATTGATCTAACAACAGGAAAAGTTGAGATCACAGCTCACAATCATGGCTTTGCTGTTGCCGCACCTAAAGATCATGAGTTTAAAACAGTTTACGGGGATGGAAGAGTCACTCATTTATCTTTAAATGACAATGTTGTGGAGGGGTTAGAACTTATCTCTTCACCTGCTTTCTCCGTTCAATATCATCCAGAATCGGCTGCTGGCCCACATGATGCTGCATATTTGTTCAAGAGATTTGTTGATTTGATGGAAAAATCTAAGTTTATAGGTGTTGGCTCAAATGCCTAAAGATCAATCGATAAAGAGCGTATTAGTTATCGGAAGTGGGCCGATAGTTATTGGTCAAGCATGCGAGTTTGATTATTCCGGAACTCAAGCTTGTCGAGTACTGCGTGCAGAGGGTATTCGTGTGATCTTGATAAATTCAAATCCTGCAACAATCATGACTGATCCAGAGTTTGCAGATGCAACCTATATTGAACCAATTACACCAGAGGTAATTGAGAAGATTCTTGCGAAAGAAAAACCAGATGCTGTTTTGGCAACTCTTGGCGGTCAAACTGCTTTAAATGCTGCCATGGCTTTGCATGAGCGAGGATCTTTTGAAAAATTTGGGACAAAACTTATTGGAGCTGATGTTGGCGCAATTAAGCGTGGTGAGGATAGAGAAGTATTCAAGAAGATTGTAGAAAAAATTGGTGGTCAATCGGCAAAATCAAGAATCTGTCATTCGATGCAAGATTGTTTGAATGCAGTCATTGAATTGAAGTATCCAGTAGTTGTAAGACCTTCTTTCACAATGGGCGGGCTTGGATCTGGTATTGCATACAACGAGACAGATCTTCAACTAATTGCTGGCGCAGGACTTAGACATAGTCCCACCACTGAAGTTTTGCTAGAAGAATCAATTATTGGTTGGAAAGAGTATGAACTTGAGGTAATGCGCGATAACAAAGACAATGTTGTGATTGTTTGCAGTATCGAAAATGTTGATCCAATGGGAGTTCACACTGGTGATTCAATAACTGTTGCACCATCTATGACCCTGACAGATGTTGAGTACCAAAAGCTTCGAGATCTCTCGATCGACATAATAAGAGAGGTTGGAGTCGCAACCGGCGGTTGCAATATTCAATTTGCCGTTAATCCTATTGATGGTCGAATCATTGTGATTGAGATGAACCCTAGAGTTTCCAGGTCTTCAGCGCTTGCTTCCAAAGCAACGGGTTTTCCTATTGCCAAGATAGCTACAAAACTTGCAATTGGTTACACATTGGATGAGATTGAAAATGATATTACGAAATCTACGCCAGCCTCTTTCGAGCCCTCCTTAGATTATGTTGTTGTTAAGGTCCCAAGATTTGCTTTTGAAAAATTTCCTGAGGCTGATATTCGCTTAACTACCACTATGAAAAGTGTTGGTGAATCAATGGCAATTGGTAGGAGTTTTCCTGAAGCATTACAAAAAGCACTTCGCTCACTTGAAAAGAATGGTTCAAATTTCTCTTGGCAACAAGCAGATCTTCAAACCTTGAAGGCTCAAATTGGCACTCCTACAGAGTTTCGACTTCAAC
>Ga0214168_1000061_pt1 | contig 41550 bp, 41 predicted proteins | sample LakMenepilimnion_FD_153002 | JGI IMG/M metagenome (GOLD analysis project Ga0214168, IMG submission 153002) | Freshwater microbial communities from Lake Mendota, WI - Practice 29OCT2010 epilimnion v4 | ecosystem: Environmental > Aquatic > Freshwater > Lake > Epilimnion/Euphotic zone | place: Lake...
AGATAACTCATCATGTAACTTGGCATCTTTGAACTTAATGAAGTTCTTAAAAGCTGATGGTTCATTTGATGTTAAAAACTTTGTCAAGGTAACTGAGTTGGTTATTACCTCAATGGATATCTCAATCTGTTTCGCAGATTTCCCAACTGCACCAATTGGTGAGACCACAAGAAACTTCCGTCAATTAGGAATTGGTTATGCAAACCTTGGCGCTCTGCTGATGGCCTCAGGTCTTGCTTATGATTCAGATGGTGGCCGTGCTCTTGCTGGTGCGATTACCTCAGTATTAACTGGAGTTTCATACCGACGAAGTGCAGAGCTTGCTGGAATTGTTGGCGCATACAATGGTTATGCCAGAAACGCAGCAGCTCACACCAAGGTAATGCGCAAGCACCAAAATGCAACTGAGTCAGCAAAATCAGTTTCAACATTGGATAAAGATGTTTGGGCAGAGGCGATTAAGCAATGGTCTGCTGGTAACACAATTGGTGAGAAGAATGGCTGGCGCAATGCGCAAGCATCAGTTCTTGCACCAACTGGCACCATCGGTTTGATGATGGATTGCGATACCACCGGTATTGAGCCAGATCTAGCTCTTGTTAAGTTTAAGAAGATGGTTGGCGGCGGTTCAATGCAGATTGTGAACCAGACTGTGCCACTTGCGCTTAAGAAGCTTGGCTACACCGATGAGACAATTGAAGCAATTGTTGCTTTCATTGCTGAAAATGGAAACATCATTGATGCACCTGGCTTAAAGCTTGAGCATTACACAGTCTTTGATTGCGCAATGGGCATTCGCTCAATTAGCGCAATGGGACATGTTCACATGATGGCTGCATGTCAGCCATTCCTATCGGGTGCGATCTCAAAGACAGTTAACCTGCCATCGGATGCCACAGTGGCTGAGATCGAAGAGGTTTACTACCAAGGTTGGAAGTTAGGTCTGAAAGCACTTGCGGTATACCGTGATAATTGCAAGGTTGGTCAACCTCTATCTGATTCAAAGGGTAAGAAGGATGAGGCAACATCAACTGAGGTTGCACACACAGCAGTTAGAAAACGTCTACCAAAATCACGCCCTGCGCAAACCACATCATTTGCAGTAGGTGGTGCTGAGGGTTATATGACAACTGGTGCCTATGCAGATGGCGCACTTGCTGAAGTTTTCCTAAAGCTAGGCAAGCAGGGTTCAACACTTGCCGGTGTAATGGATGCCTTCTCAATTGCAGTATCAATTGGATTGCAATACGGCGTTCCACTAGAGACCTTTGTGGAGAAGTTTGCTAACCAAAGATTTGAACCAGCAGGTATGACAGATGATGCAGATATCAGAATGGCGCAATCGGTAATGGATTACATCTTCCGCCGTCTTGCCCTTGATTATCTACCATTTGATTCACGCTCTGCCCTTGGTATCTACTCAGCAGCTGAAAGAGCACGCGCTCTTGAAAGTGGTGAGTACACACCAGATGAGAAGCCAGTTGCAATCGCAGCTCCAGCAAAAAAAGTTGAGAGCAAAAAGCAAGAGGTAAAGATTGAGAAAGCCCCAATTGAAACTTCAACTGTTGGCTCATCAATGGAGTTGTTTGAGAAGATGGCTGGCGTTAAATCAGATGCACCACTTTGTATGACATGTGGTGTGAAGATGAGAATGGCTGGATCCTGCTTCGTCTGCGAAGGTTGCGGAAACACCTCAGGTTGCTCCTGATAAGAAAAATTAAATCTAAAGGGCTCGCAGGTAAAACTGCGGGCCCTTTGTATTTATCAAATAATCTGCCCTAGTGAGTGAGTATTCAAAAAAGGTAAGAAGTGCATTAGATGCAGCTGTTGCTGCAATCGGTGGCTCACCCCGTGATGGCCAGATTGAGATGGCCGAGGCGGTAGCAAATGCCTTATCTGATCGTCATCATCTTTTGGTGCAAGCAGGCACTGGCACTGGAAAATCCCTTGCTTATTTAGTCCCAGCCTTAGTTCATGGCAAAAAAGTTTTGGTGGCAACTGCCACCTTGGCATTACAACGTCAATTAGTTGAACGGGATCTGCCAAAGATAAAGGCTGCTTTAGATAAAGAGTTAAACCGAGATATTTCATTTGCAATCTATAAGGGTGTTGGTAATTACATCTGCTTACAAAAAATGAATAACGCACCAAATGATCCAGAGGCACAAGCAGTTCTTGAGGTCTCATCCCTTGAGGCAGATGCAAAAAGATTAAGAGCTTGGGCCCAATCTGCAAACGCAACAGGTGATCGAGATGATGCCCCTGATGTTGATCGCAGAGTTTGGTCGGCAAACTCAGTTTCAGGGCGTGAGTGCATGGGAGCAGATGAGTGTCCATCTGGATCAAAATGTTTTGCAGCCCTGGCAAAGGCAAAGGCGCAAACTGCAGATATTGTGGTTACTAATCACACCCTGCTTGCAATTGAGATTGTTGATTCACATCCGATACTGCCTGAGCGGGATGCAATTGTTTTAGATGAAGCACATGAGTTTATGGATCGCACAACCCAAGCGGTAACTGAGGAGATAACAGCTGCCCGGGTGGCAAGAGCTGCCAATATGGCAAGAAAACATCTGCCAGGAAAGGCAAGTGATGCTCTTTATAAAGCAAGTGAAAAATTTTCTAAAGCACTAGGTGAGTATGCAGATGATTTAAAAGCTGATCCAACAAAGGCAGGGCGGTTAGAGAAATTACCTTCAACACTTGAGGCACCACTTCGCGCGATTAAAGAGGCGGTTGCATCTGTTACCGCTTTAATTTCAGCAGATGCGCAGATAATTGATCCAAACTCAATGGCAGAGCGGGCTCGGGTAAAGGGTGCGCTAAATGAGGTAAGCCAAACGGCGACCAAATTATTAAAGCCAGGACATACCCATGTGCTCTGGTTTGAGCCAACCTACTCAACACTTTATTTAGCACCTTTAGCTGTCTCAGATGTGTTGCGCGGGAATTTATTAACTCAAACACCGGTGATTGCAACTAGTGCGACTTTAACTGTTGGAAAATCATTTGATGCGATTGCAAGAAATATTGGCTTTGTAATTGGTGGCAAAAATGAGGATGAGGCAGAAGATGATGAAGAAAGAAGTGAGAAAAAAGGTGTAATGGATCCGGCAAATCTACAGATATTAGATGTTGGCTCTCCCTTTGATTTTGCTAATCAAGGGATGCTTTATCTACCAAAGGATTTACCAGAGCCAGGCCGAGATGGTCCATCTATTGAGGCGTTAACGGAGTTGGGTGAGTTAATTCAAGCAGCTGGAGGTCGCACCTTAGCTTTGTTCTCATCTTGGCGAGGTGTTGAGGCAGCAGATGAACATTTAAGAGATGTTTTAGCAGAGTTAAAGCTGCCAATAATTACCCAACGCAGGGGAGATTCAGTTGGGCCGTTGGTAGATAAGTTTGCAAAGGATGAAAAATCTATTTTGCTTGGCACTATTTCTTTATGGCAAGGAATTGATGTGCCAGGAAGTGCCTGCACATTAGTTGTTATTGATCGAATTCCATTTCCCCGACCTGATGAACCAGTTTTATCAGCAAGGGCGGCTGAGGCAGATGCCGCAGGTGGTTCAGGCTTTATGCAGATCTCACTTCCCAGAGCAGCACTTCTCCTAGCGCAAGGAACAGGCAGATTAATTAGATCCTTAGATGATAAAGGCGTGGTTGCAATATTAGATTCTCGAATTGTTAATAAGAGATATGGCTCAATCCTTTTAAACTCAATGCCACCTTTTTGGCGCACCAGTGATGGCGCAGTAATTAAAGAGGCACTTCGTAGATTAGATAAGCAGTACTTAGAAAGTTAAGCTTTTAATCTAGCAAGTAATTGGGGCCAGGTATTTGCAAAGCTTGGATGCAAAACTTTATTTGCTACCTCATCAAAGGCAACCCAGGCCACCTCTTTTGATTCATCATTTGCCTCATGGGCAACTAAATCTGGGTGTGCTGCTGCAATTACTGTGTGATAAGCCCACACACCATGATCATCGGTAAAGATTTCACCTGCAGTTAATTGGTTTGCAGATATGCCGATCTCTTCATGGGCCTCTCTAATTGCTGCCTCAACTGGGCTCTCATGTGAATCCCTTGCTCCACCTGGAATACCCCAAGTGTCACCATTGTGAACCCATGGTGCACGGTGTTGCATCAATATTGTCTTATCTCTTACTAAAAGTAATCCAGCTGCGCCATGCAAGCCCCAATGTTTGCCACCACAATTACATTCAATCCATCCATCGCCATCACGGTGTGCCATAAGAGAAGTTTTACACATAATTTCTTAATTCACAGCCAAGTAATTTTGCAAGCAGCAGATGGGCAATAAATCCTAGGTTTACCCCATGTTTAAGAAAAAATCTTTAATACTTATTTTGTTACTGCCAGTTTTTCTCACAGGTTGCGCAAGAGCGCAGGGAGCACTAGCGCCAACTGGAGAGAGCTCTCCCGCCCAACAGATGGCGCCAATTGAATCAAACCCTGATCAATTTTTACCACAGGTTGAGCCAGCATCCCTTGAGCCAATTATTAATTATGTTGATGGTTTAAATCTTGCGCTAACTGGAGATTTTTCACCTCTACGCGCAACAGCACTTGTTGGATGCGGTTGTTTGGCAATTGCCAATCGACTTGAAAATCTCCTTAAAAATGCATCTTTAATTGGCGGTAACTACAAATTAACGAGCATTAAATTAGAAAAGGATGGGCAAAATCAAAAAAGTTTTAAAGTGGTTGTAGATCGTAGTGAGATCAGACGGGTTGATAAATTCAATCACCAATCAATTATGTGGAGTGCTTCAAAGATCTCAAACACCTTTATTGTCAAAAGATCAGGAGGAGCGTGGTTATTAAGAGATACCAAGTAATTTTCTTAACCTTTTTATTACTGCCAATCTCTGCCTTTGCAGCAGATAATCAATGTCTTGATAAAACCTGTGTTGATGTTTTTACCCAAGATAATCAACTAATTATCACCGCCCAAAAAGGGGCTGGTAAGCCGGTTTCTGCGAGCAAGAAATCAGTTGTTAAGCCAAAGCCAGTTGTTAAGCCAAAGCCTGTAATACCCAAACCAATTGCACCAAAACCAGTTGTACCAAAACCTAAGGTGGCTACAAAGCCAGTACCTAAACCAACTGTAAAACCAGTTCGTAAGGTGGCTACAAAGCCTGCAACTGTCTCTTTATCTGATCGATTAATTAAGTTGCTGCCAGTAGGTGATATTAATTTTCAACCAGAAAGTGATGGTTTGGTAAATGTGCCGGTTTATTTCTGGACCCAAACTCCACAACATTTTTCAGCTGTAGTTCCGATCTTAGATCTGGTTGTTTATGTAAATCTGCACTCAACATTTACCTGGAGCTTTGGTGATGGCAGTTTTTACACAACTACCAATCAAGGCGGGCCTTATCCACTGGGATTAATTACCCACACCTATCGGAAAAACAGTAATTATCCAGTTGGTTTAAAGGTGGTTTGGCGGGGAAGTTGGAGTGTTAATGGGGTAACAACTCCAATTAGTGGGGAGGCGATTACGCAAAGCGTAAGTAGGCAGATTTCAATTGTTAATGCAGTGGGTAGATTTACTCAGTAGCACTTTCCACAGTTTTAACTTAGTACTGGGAAATTAATTATCTTTTTTGCCAGAGTTTGGCAATGAGCCAAAATTTATTACTAGAGGATCAATTATCAAAGATTTGTGAAATTAATTATGAAGGCGATGATGTTTTAAAGCTGCAACGGCTTGGCGCAATTGCCATCAACCAATTAGTGGCCTCCTTTGCAAAAGATGGTGCAGATGAGGATATTGAGTTAATCGCACTTGTCTTAGTCAGGCTCAAGGATTTGCAGGTTAGAGATTATGCGATGGGGCTATTAAGTGAAGAAAATATTGATCAACAATTTAATCTTTGGCATTGGCTGATGAATCTTGCGCCAACTGGGTATATTGCACCAGTTGCCTGCATATTTGCTGTGTGCGCATATGAATCTGGAGAGAGTGATCTGGCACATAACACCCTAGATACCGCCTTTGCAGATCAAAGTGATTATCCACTGGCAATTCTTTTGCGAAGAGTCTTTTATGCAAATTGGCCAGTAGAGAGTTTTGCTGCGATGCGGGCTCAACTTCACCCCAAGATTTGCGCAGCTCTTTTTGGGGGTAGTATTTAATTACTAAACAAGGTGGTTTAGTAGAACGGGCAAACCAGTGATTATTGGTATTCCAAAAGAGATAAAAAACAATGAGTTTCGAGTTTCAGCAACTCCCTCTGGTGTACACGCATATGTAAGTGCAGGACATCAGGTACTGGTTGAGAAAAATGCTGGTTTAGGTTCTGGAATCTCCAATGAGGATTACATAAAAGCAGGAGCTACCATTATTGAATCAGTTGATGAGCTTTGGCAAAAAGCTGATCTAATTCAAAAGGTAAAAGAGCCAATTGAGGCTGAGTACCCAAGAATGCGAAAGGGTCAAATTCTCTACACCTATCTACATCTTGCCGCTAATAAAGCTTGCACCGAGGCGGTTATGAAATCAGGAACAACTGCAATTGCATATGAAACAGTTGAGGTTGATGGACAGTTGCCACTGCTTGCCCCAATGAGTGAGGTGGCAGGACGAATGAGTATTCAAGTTGGTGCAGCCGCTCTTGAGGCGAGTAAAGGCGGTGCTGGAGTACTTCTTGGTGGAGTACCAGGTGTGCGCCCAGGAAAGGTAGTAGTAATTGGTGGCGGTGTAGTCGGAGTTGCGGCTGCAACTATTGCCCATGGCATGAGAGCTGATGTAACCATTATGGATTTGGATTTAAAACGTCTTGCCCAAATCGATCAGATCTTTGGTGGCAATGTTAAAACCTTAGCCTCAAGTGGATATGAGATTGAAAAAGAGGTTATGGCGGCAGATTTAGTAGTTGGCGCAGTGCTAGTTCATGGCGCAAAAGCTCCTAAGTTAGTAAGCAATGCATTGGTTAAGAAGATGAAGCCGGGTGCTGTATTAGTAGATGTGGCAATTGATCAAGGTGGATGTTTTGAAGATTCCAAGGCAACTACTCATCAGGATCCAACCTATAAAGTCCATGATGCAATTTTTTACTGTGTTGCAAATATGCCAGGGGCTGTTCCTGCCACCTCCACCTACGCACTTGCTAATGCCACAATTAAATATGGCTTAGCCCTTGCAAATAAGGGATGGCAGAAGGCGCTGGCCGATGATGCCAACTTGGCTAAGGGGTTAAATGTGCATGAAGGCAAGATCATGTACGAGGCAGTTGCAAAGGCGCACAATCTCTAGTATTTTTTGCACCAGGTCACGAGTCTTAGTTCAAAGCCCCGGCTAACTAAGCGGCAACCCTCCACCACGGTGGGGTGCTCCGGGTGAAGACCAGGTCGATAGCAAGGTGCCATCGGCAAGTGTGGGTCGATAAAAATTTAGGGGAGTTCCCTAATTATTTTCTCACCCCCTTTAACAAGGAGGTTGCTTTGTCATATTCATTTGAAACCCAACAGATTCATGCTGGTCAAGTTGCAGATCCAACTACTGGCGCTCGCGCACTGCCGTTGTATCAAACAACTGCTTATCAATTCCGCGATACTAAACATGCAGCTGATCTATTTGGATTAGCAGAGCTTGGAAATATTTACACCCGCATCATGAATCCAACTCAGGATACGGTTGAACAAAGAATTGCGGCATTAGAAGGTGGCGTTGCTGCCCTTCTACTTGCTTCCGGATCTGCTGCTACTACCTTTGCGATTTTGAATGTGGCAGAGGCTGGGGATCACATAGTTTCTTCGCCATCTCTATATGGTGGTACTTACAATCTTTTCCACTACACCTTGCCTAAATTTGGCATTGAGGTTTCCTTTGTTGAAAACCCAGATGATCCAGAGAGCTGGCGCAAGGCGGTAAAGCCAAATACCAAGGCATTTTTTGGCGAGACTATTGCAAATCCAAAAAATGATCTTTTGGATATCGAAGCAGTGGCCAAGGTCGCTCATGAAAACAATGTGCCATTAATTGTTGATAACACCGTTGCCACACCATATTTGATTAGGCCAATTGAGTGGGGTGCTGATGTGGTGGTTCACTCAGCAACTAAGTTCTTATCCGGCCATGGAAATGCAGTGGTTGGCGCCATCGTGGATTCAGGTAAGTTTGATTACGCCAAATATCCAGATAAGTTTAAAAACTTTAATCAACCTGATCCTTCCTACCATGGCTTGGTTTATGCCCAGGCATTAGGAGTTGGCTCACCATTTGGGGCAAATCTTGCTTATATCTTCAAGATTAGATTGACACTGCTTCGCGATATTGGCGCTGCGGTATCACCATTTAATGCTTGGTTACTTGCGCAAGGACTTGAAACATTATCCCTTCGTATTGAGCGCCATGTTGAAAATGCTAAAGCGGTTGCAGCCTTTTTGGAAAAGCATCCACAGGTCTCATCTGTTAACTACGCATCCTTGACAACCTCAAAGTGGAATAAGTTAGCAACTAAGTATTCACCAAAGGGAAGTGGATCAGTCCTCTCCTTTGAAATTAAGGGCGGAATTGAAGCTGGCAAGAAGTTTATTGAAGCGCTAAATCTGCACTCACATGTGGCAAACATTGGAGATGTTAGAAGCTTGGCAATTCACCCAGCCTCAACAACTCACTCACAATTATCACCTGAGGAGCAATTAACCGCAGGTGTTACCCCAGGTTTGGTTCGTTTATCTGTTGGTATTGAAAATATCAAAGATATTCAGGCCGATCTTGAAAAAGCTTTTGCAGCTGCTAAGTAATGAGCAAAGTAAATCCAGCAGTTACCGGGGCGTGGCTTGAAAGCCATGACCCCGGTGATCGCCAATTCTTAAATATTGGGGATCTAACTCTGGAATCTGGTGAGGTACTACCAGATGTAGTAATCGCCTACCAAAGTTGGGGAAAGTTAAATCCTGCAGGTGATAACGCAGTACTTGTTAATCACGCCTTAACTGGCTGGGCAGATGTTAATGGTTGGTGGCCGCAAATGGTTGGGCCAGGATTGCCTTTTGATACCGATAAGTTTTTTGTGGTTTGTCCAAATGTAATTGGTGGTTGCCAAGGTTCAACTGGTCCAGCATCCCTTGCACCAGATGGGAAAAGATGGGGATCAAGATTTCCGGTCGTAACCATCCGAGATATGGTTGCAGCTGAGCTTGCCTTTACAAAGAAAATAGGGGTTAAGAAGTATCAATTAGCTGTTGGCCCATCATTAGGTGGCATGCGCAGTTTGGAGTGGGCAATTGATTATCCAGAGTTAGTTGGTGCGATCTGCACCATTGGCTCATCTGCTGTGGCAACGGGAGATCAAATTGGTGCTGCCTCGATTCAGATACGGGCAATTAAAAGTGATCCAAACTTTAATAAGGGTGATTACTACGAACAAAGTATTGGCCCAATTGAGGGAATGGGAATTGCTAGAAGAATTGCACACCTTACATATCGAACTGAGTCAGAGATGGATGTCAGATTTGGCCGAGAAATACAGCCAGATGAGACCGGCAGATATGCAGTTGAATCTTATTTAGATCATCAAGCTCAAAAGCTTGCAAAAAGATTTGATGCAAATACCTATATTGCACTTACTGAAGCGATGAACTCTCATGATGTAGGTCGAGATCGTGGTGGGGTGGCGGCAGCGCTTTCAACTATTAAGGTGCCAATTCATGTTGTTTCAATTGATACCGATCGTCTTTTTCCGCCAAGGTTGCAGCAGGAGATTGCCGAGCTAGCCCCACAGGTTGCTACCTTGCACACCATTTCATCCCCATTTGGCCATGATGGCTTCTTAATTGAGGTGGAATCGGTGGGCCAGATCATCAGAAATGCGCTTAATCTTCAAAAAATCTCAAATTAACCTATTTGGATGTGCATTTAGGGCTGTGGACAATTTATAATATAGCCAAGGGTCGGGCGGTTAAAGAAACCGCAAAAAGTTTAAGACCTAAAAACAAAGGATGAATTGTGGCTGTATCTCGTGCGCCCAAAAAAGGCGCTAAGGCAGGAAAGAGTAAGAGTAAATCTGCTCCAAAGAGTAAACCTGTTGTAAAAAAGAGTGCAGTTAAAAAAGTAGTTGCTAAGAAAGCACCACCAGTTAAGAAAGTTGCCAAGATTGCGCAAAAAGCGATCTTAGATGCAAAAGATGTTTCCCAAATTTTAAAGGTTAAAGAATTAGTCATTCAACAAAAATCTGTATTGGCCGAACTTGAGGGCCGGGGAATTACAAATATTCACAGAATTGTTAAGAAGGCCGATCAAGATTTAGTTTTAATTGCACGTGAATTAGAGGATACAGTTCCTAAGCAGGTTGAGAAATTACGCAAACTTGGTTTGTCTCCATTTAGAATGCTCAAGAAGAGCGAGCTAGAACTAGTTGCACCTGCTACACCTAAGCCAGTTGCAGCAGCGCCAACTAAGAGTGGCAAGGTTGAGAAGGTAAAGATTGATGGCGAAGAGGTTGAGTTAGAAGAGGTTGAACTTGAAGATCTTGAAAGCTTAATTGATGATAAAGAGGAAACTCCGGCTGAGGAGGGCGCCTCTGAAATTAGAGTTGTTAATGTTGCCGAAGAGTCACAAAATGAGCAGAACTCATTTGTTCTTAAAGATTCTGAGGAGGATGACGCACCACCACAAACAGTTTTAACTGCTGGAGCAACCGCAGACCCTGTTAAGGATTACTTAAAACTAATTGGTCGTGTTCCACTTCTAAATGCTGAGCTTGAGGTTTCCCTTGCTCAATCAGTTGAGGCTGGTTTATTTGCTGAGGAGTTATTGGCAAAAGATAAGAAGCTAGATAAGAAAGCAAAGCGTGAGCTGCAACAGATTGTGCTAAATGGACGTCGCGATAAAAACCACTTACTTGAGGCAAACCTTCGTTTGGTTGTCTCTCTAGCTAAGCGTTATACCGGTCGTGGAATGTTGTTCTTAGATTTAATTCAAGAGGGTAACTTAGGTTTGATCCGTGCGGTTGAGAAGTTTGACTACACAAAGGGTTACAAATTCTCAACCTATGCAACCTGGTGGATTCGTCAGGCAATTACTAGAGCGATGGCTGACCAGGCTCGAACAATTCGTATTCCAGTTCATATGGTTGAAGTTATTAATAAGTTGGCAAGAGTTCAGCGCCAGATGTTGCAAGATCTTGGTAGAGAACCAACACCTGAAGAGTTAGCAAAAGAATTAGATATGACACCTGAAAAGGTTGTTGAGGTTCAAAAATATGGACGTGAGCCAATCTCACTTCATACCCCACTTGGCGAAGAGGGCGATAGTGAGTTTGGTGATTTAATTGAGGACTCTGAAGCGATCGTTCCAGCAGATGCAGTTTCATTTACATTGCTACAAGAACAGCTTCACTCAGTTCTTGATACCTTATCTGAGCGCGAGGCTGGAGTGGTTGCAATGCGCTTTGGTTTAACTGATGGACAACCAAAAACTTTAGATGAAATCGGTAAGGTTTACGGAGTTACTCGTGAACGTATTCGTCAGATTGAATCTAAAACAATGTCTAAATTGCGCCACCCATCTCGTTCCCAAGTTCTTCGCGACTACCTAGATTAAGGATAAATGCTGATATGAGCGATAAGACAAAAATGCAGTTTAAGAAAAATGGATCAATTCGAGTAACTGGAACGGTTGATTTTGTTGATGCTGAGGGCAATGTGATTGAGAGTAAGAGTGATTTCTCACTTTGCCGATGTGGTCACTCCAAGGAGAAGCCATTTTGTGATGGCAGCCATCGAGAAGCTGGGTTTGTTGCGGAGTAATTAATTAGCTGATTGCTCAGCTAGTTTTTCACTCTCATCTTGAATTACTGCGGCCACTGGTTTTAAACCTTCCGCATAAGATTTTGCGTGGTGTGAACAAAATAGTAATTGACCACCTGATACCAAGATTGCGCGCACATAAGCTTGAGCACCGCAACGGTCACAACGATCTAGTGAGTTCAATGGGGTTTGTTCCATCGTGATCTGGCTAGTCATCATTTCTCCATCTCCTTGAGTCATCAGGGGAACATCAAACCATGAATACTTTATTCCCCGTTGGATATTTGGTTTCAATTAAGTAAATTTTTACGCTCAATTGCTGGGAATATGTTGTTAATATCTCTTTTTTATATCGATTAGCAATAAATATGGGTCATTCTCGGCGAGGATCAACCATGGGTGGTACAAGCGCCGATAATCTTCTCACCCGTGGCAACTAAGAGCGCAAAATCCGATGATGGCACCTCTGCCGCAATTATTTCCAGCTACACCGCCAAAGATTTATCTGTCCTTGAAGGATTAGATGCAGTTCGCAAACGTCCTGGTATGTATATCGGTACCACCGATTCTCGCGGACTTATGCACTGCCTTTGGGAAATAATTGATAACGCAGTTGATGAAGCGTTAGCAGGTCATTGCCAAAAAATTGAAATTAATTTAGAGGCCGATGGTTCGGTTGAAGTTCATGATGATGGACGTGGTATTCCAGTTGATAAGGAACCAAAGACTGGCTTAACTGGTGTTGAAGTTGTTATGACAAAATTACATGCTGGTGGAAAATTTGGCGGCGGATCTTATGCAGCCTCCGGCGGCTTACATGGTGTTGGTGCATCCGTTGTTAATGCTCTTGCTTCTCGTCTTGATGTTGAAGTAGACCGCGATGGAAAGATTTATTGGATGTCCTTCAAACGAGGACATGCTGGAATTTTTGAAGGCGAAGGAATTAACGCATCCTTTACTGAAAAATCAGGGCTGCGGGTAATTGGCAAGGTTTCTGCCAAGGTAACTGGTACAAGAATTAAGTGGTGGTTTGATAAACAAATCTTCTTAAAAGAGGCAGAGCTTGCAATTGAAGATATCTACGCAAGAGCGAGACAAACCTCGTATTTAGTTCCTGGCTTAACACTTATTGTTAATGACAGTAGAACAAAGACCAAAACGAGTGAAACTTTCTTCCATAAAGGTGGAATTTCTGAGTTTTGCACATTCTTACGGCCTGATGATCCAGTTGGTGAAGTAATTCGAATTTCTGGAACCGGCGCATATACTGAAAATGTTCCAGTCCTAGATGACAAGGGACATATGACCCCAACTGAGGTTGAGCGGGAGATGGGCGTTGATATTGCAATGCAATGGGGAAATGGTTACGAGGCAACTGTTGCTTCATTTGTAAATATCATTTCAACACCAAAAGGTGGAACACATGTTGCAGGGTTTGAAAAAGCAATCACTAAAGCAGTTAATGATGCACTTCGTGCAACAAAAACTTTAAAAAATAATGAAGCTGATGTAATTAAAGATGATGTGCAAGAAGGATTAACCGCTGTTGTGACAGTTCGAATGAGTGAACCTCAGTTTGAGGGACAGACCAAAGAGGTTTTAGGAACAGCTGCGGCTGGCAAGATTGTTGCCCAGGTGGTCGCAGATGAGATGAAGGCATTCTTTAACACCACCAAAAGAATTGATAAAGCAACTGGGCGCTTAATTCTAGAAAAGATTGCAAATGCCTCTAGAACCAGAATCTCAGCCCGTGCCCATAAAGATTTGCAGCGCAGAAAGAATGCATTAGAAAGTTCCTCTCTTCCTACAAAATTATCTGATTGCAGATCTGATGATCCAACCAGAACAGAGTTATTTATTGTTGAGGGAGATTCAGCACTTGGCACAACCAAAGCTGCTCGAAACTCTGAGTTCCAAGCAATTCTGCCGATTCGTGGAAAGATTTTAAATGTTCAAAAAGCCTCTTTGTCCCAGATGTTGGAAAACAATGAATGTGCTTCAATTATTCAAGTAATTGGTGCAGGCAGTGGTAAATCTTTTGATCTTAATGATGCTAGGTATGGCCGGGTTATTTTAATGTCTGATGCTGATGTTGATGGTGCTCATATTCGTTGTTTGCTTCTGACTTTATTTAACTCATATATGCGCCCACTGGTTGAAGCTGGCCGAGTATTCGCTGCCATCCCACCACTTCACCGAATCGATGTCATTGGTGGTAAAAAAGGCGAGGTTCATTACACCTACTCCGATGATGAGATGAAAAAAGTAATTGCGCAATTAAAGAAGGATGGCAAAAGATGGAAAGAGCCAATTCAGCGTTATAAAGGATTAGGTGAGATGGATGCAGATCAGCTTCGCGAGACTACTATGGATCCAAACCACCGAACACTACGTAGAATTACTATGAAGGATGTGACAAAGGCTGAGGCAATGTTTGAATTGTTAATGGGCAATGAAGTTGCCCCTCGAAAGGATTTTATTTCAACAGCTGATATTGATAGAGAGCGAATTGACGCTTAATCGATCGTAACTAGATCGAAGTACTCCTCTTTCCAAAGATCTTCATCACCATCTGGCAACAATAGAACTCGTTCAGGCTTAAGTGCTTCAACCGCACCAGCATCATGTGAAACCAAAATAACCGCGCCTTGATACTCGGTAAGTGCCCCTAAAATTTCCTCACGTGAGGCAGGATCTAAGTTATTTGTTGGCTCATCTAGTAGCAATACATTTGCTGCGCTCACTACCAACAGAGCTAATGCCAATCTAGTTCGCTCACCACCACTTAAAACCTTTACTGGCTTATGAACATCATCACCGGTAAACAAGAATGAACCAAGTACATTTCGAGCCTCAGGCTCTCGAATCTCTTTCGTAGCACTTAACATATTCTCAAGAATTGTTCTTTCGTAATCTAATGTTTCATGCTCCTGAGCGTAGTAGCCAATTTTTAAGCCGTGCCCTGCTTCAACATGGCCTGTATCAGGTTCTAAATCACCAGCTAAAATTCTAAGTAAGGTTGTTTTGCCAGCACCATTTAAACCTAAAATCACAACGCGTGATCCCTTATCAATTGCCAACTCAACATCAGTAAAGATTTCAAGTGAGCCATAAGATTTTGATAACTCAGCGGCAGTGATAGGTGTTTTGCCACATGGGGCAGGGGTTGGAAAGCGCAGTTTGGCAACCCGATCAACCTTTCTAACCTCTTCTAATCCACTTCTTAATTTCTCTGCGCGCTTTAACATTCCCTGAGCAACACTTGCCTTGCTGGCTTTTGCTCGCATTTTTTCACCCTGCTTTTGCAAAATCTCAGCCTTCTTTTCAGCATTTGCTCGCTCACGTTTTCTGCGGTGCTCATCTGCTTCACGCTGAATTAAGTAGTTCTTCCAGGTCATGTTATAGACATCGATTACATTTCGGTTTGCATCAAGGTAAAAAACCTTATTTACAACGGTTTCAATCAAGTTAACATCGTGGGAGATAATTACTAAGCCACCTGGATATTTGAGTAGAAATTCACGTAGCCATACGATGGAATCAGCATCTAAGTGGTTAGTTGGCTCATCCAAAATTAAGGTTTGAGCTCCGGAAAAAAGAATACGAGCCAACTCAATTCTTCGACGTTGACCACCTGATAGTGCGCTTAATTGTTGATCAAAAAGATTATTAGGAACTCCAAGAGATGAGGCAATTGCCTCTGCCTCAGCAGCTGCGGCATAGCCACCAGCGGTTGAAAACTCATGTTCAACTCTGGTGTAACGCTCCATGGCTTTTTCAAGCTCAACACCTTGAGCAGTAGACATTTCCTCTTCAACTGCGCGCATTCTTTTTGAGATTAAATCTAATTCTCGTACTGACAAAATTCGATCAATCACACTTCCTTGATCCTCACCAGTTCTTGGATCTTGGGGGAGGTAACCAATTTTTCCAGTGCGATTGACCGCACCACCTGCTGGCATAGTTTCACCAGCTAATACTTTGGCAAGAGTTGATTTACCTGCACCATTTCTGCCAACAAAACCAATGCGATCGCCATGATTAATTCGAACAGTTACATCTTTAACCAGCAATCTGGCGGCAGCTCGTAGCTCTAATGCGTTAGTTGATATCAAATTAAATTAGGCAGCAAGGCGGGTGCGGCGAGGTGATGCGTATTTCTTTTCAATATCAGTCAACTCCTCTGAGACCTTAGCTTTGATGCTTTCCTCGCTTTTCAGGATTGCAGTTAAGGTGGCGATTGTAGCCTTTAATTCCTTGGCCTCTGTTTCAAGTTCAATTTTGCTCATCTTGGTCAATCTACGAAGGGGCATATCCAAGATGTAAGTTGCTTGCTCATCACTTAACTTAAAAGTTTTGATCAATCCAGCTTTAGCTACAGTTGCATCTTCACTTCCACGAATTAATTTAATTACCTTATCAATATCAACAATCGCTTTAAGCAAACCATCAACTAGATTTAATCGAGCCTGAGCCTTTGCCTTTCGGAATGCTGATCTGCGTTTAACAACCTCAATTCGGTGATCAATGAAAACCTGCAATAGATCCTTAAGGCCTAAAGTCAAAGGCTTTCCATTAACCAAGGCGACAGCATTGATTGAGAATGCATCCTCCATTGGGGTTAGACGGTAAAGGTTTTCTAATACCTCATTTGGCTCATACCCATTCTTAATTTCAACAACTACTTTGGTGCCAGACTGACCATCAGATAAATCAACAATATCTGAGATACCTTGAATTTTCTTAGCCTTAACTAAATCCGCGATCTTCTCAACAATTTTTTCAGGCCCAATGTTATAAGGCAACTCTGTAATCACAATTCCTTGCTTTCGAGTAGAAACCTTTTCAATTACAGCAGTTGCTCGAACTTTGAAGGAGCCTCGACCATTTGCGTAAGCATCGGCAATACCTTCAGTTGCTACCAAATACCCACCAGTTGGGAAATCAGGTGCTGGCACGATTTTCATTAACTGTTTTAAGGTTGCCTTTGGATTTTCCATCAAAAACTTTGAAGCTGCAATAACTTCGCCTAAATTATGCGGGGCCATATTTGTTGCCATACCAACTGCAATTCCAGTTGCGCCATTGACTAATAAGTTTGGAAATGCTGCCGGAAGAACCTGTGGTTCAAGTATTTGACCATCGTAATTTGCACCAAAGTTAACTGTGTCCTCATCAGATTCATCGACCATCATCATTGCTGATGGGGCCAATCTAGATTCGGTATAGCGCATTGCTGCTGGCCCTGAATCTAGGGATCCAAAATTTCCATGACCGTCAATTAATGGCAGTCGCATTGAAAAACTCTGTGCCATGCGAACCATGGCATCATAAATTGCACCATCACCATGTGGGTGAAGCTTTCCCATTACATCGCCAACAACACGTGCACACTTAACATGGCCTTTTTCTGGTCTAAGTCCCATTTCATTCATCTGGTGCAAAATTCTTCGCTGCACTGGCTTTAAACCATCTCGTGCATCAGGTAAAGCACGTGAGTAAATTACCGAGTAGGCATACTCCAAGAATGATTCTGACATCTCAGAGGCAACATCAATATCAATAATGCGGCCAGGATTTTCACCAGCTTTAGGAGCAACTACTTTGGGTGTTTTGGCCATACTGCGTATCTTGCCAATACCGACGGTGAATTCCCGTTATCGACAAGCCATTTGCACGCTAAATTCTTAAAATATGTATTCTTATCAAGTGAATAGCGGAAAAATAACCGAGCAATTCGGTTTATCTCACCTAACTAACTCAATTTTTTCTGCATTAAAGGTTTCAAATACAACTGATTCTCTGATGATCGGGCATTCTCAAATGCGAGAGTGCTTGATTTTAATTGATGGTTTAGGTCAAGATGCGATTGATAAATTTGGTGATCAATTTGAAATATTCTCACAGGTAGATAAATTCAAAACTTTAGCTGCAAATTTTCCTTCAACTACTGCAACTAGTCTTTCAACACTTGGCACAGGTGTATTGCCAGGTGTTCATGGAATGCTGGGCTACACCGTAAGAGTGCCACGAAGTGATAACCGATTATTAAATGCACTTAAGTGGGATGAACGAGTAGATCCTGTTATGTGGCAAAAGGTTCCGACCATGTTTGAGCGGGCAAGTGCGGAAGGTGTTGCAGTTACCCATGTGGCAGCAAAGCGATATGAAGGAAGTGGATTTACCCAAGCTGCTCTGCGCGGAGCAAAGTATGTTGGAGCAAATGGAATTGATGAAATGGCAACTGCAGTTGCACAAGCACTAAAACCACAACCATCATTTGTCTATACATATTTAAATACTTTGGATGCAGCAGGCCATAGTGATGGAGTTGGCTCAGATAAATGGCTAACAGCTTTGCAACAAGTTAGTGAATTCATAACAAAGGTAAAACAGGTAGTGCCGCAAGGCACCAGGGTTTGGATAACCTCAGATCATGGAATGGTTAACAGCACCGAGCAAATAATCTTGGGTCAAGATAATGATTTATTGAAGAACGTTACCTTGATAGGTGGGGAGCCAAGAGCACGCCACATTTATATTAAAGCTGGAGCAGAGGCTGAAACGGTTGCGCAATGGCAGGAGTTTTTCAAAGATCGGGCAAGAATATTAAGTAAGCAAGCGGTGATCGAAAGTGGATTGTTTGGGTCAAATGTTTCAGAGGATTCTGTTGAGCGAATGGGAGATCTGATTGCAATTGCTCAGAAGGATTTAATTTTGATTGATCCGACAAGAGTCAGAGAGGAAAGTTCTATGGTGGGCCACCATGGCGGTACTACCGATATTGAAGTTTTAATTCCGCTGTTGCTTGCTTAGTCTTCATCCTTTTTGCCAAACATAATGTCATCCCAGGATGGAATTTTAATTCTTCTGGTAACACCATCACTTTTTGCCTCTTCATCAATTTCATCTACTGCTACCAATGGTGTTGGCGAATAAGGAGCAACATCTTCCTTAATTGACACTAATCTTGGTGCCTCTGTTTGGGCAATGTTGCCAAATGTTTGAGTTGCAGCCTTAGGTTTTGCCTCGCCACCAATCCATCTTGCTCCATCATCATGAGCAGATAATGCACGTCGACCTAAATTAAATAGCCACACCGCTTCACCCTTTGCTTCACTTGGTGAGCCATCGCGTAATGGATAGTAAAGAGTTAACTCCCAATTTCCATCTGGCAGTCGGTGGGTATTCCATTCGACCGTGTTCATATCAACACCACGTGGGGCTAGTTGATTTGAAACTGCCGTCTCTAAATATGGAGCGTGTGGTTCACGTTTAATCTGCGTAGCTAGCGCTTGTGAAATTATAAATGCTCGCTCTTGCAATATTGGGCCTGCGTAATTCTCAACTTTTTCAATTGACCAATCGGTAGTTCTTGAAATTGAATCAATTGATTCGCCACTTCTAAGTCTGGCCTGCACCTCTTTAACTGTTGTTGAGATTACTTCATCAACATCTGCAACTGCAGATAATCTAGGTTGATTAATTGCAGAACGTAATGTGTCAGAGATTCGCAGCGAGTACTGGCTTCCATTTTGATCAACCAACTCAAGCTCTGATCCATCGGCAGACCTGCCGGTAAATCGTAGATCGGTTGGTTCACTCATGAGAGTAGATTGCCACAATCCCTTGATGAGATAAATCTGCCACACACGCTCAGCCCTTAGCTTTTCATGCTTAGATAACCTGGTGAGCGCGGAGTTATTACAGATTGCCCAAACAGTGGCAAAAGCGGCTGGTGAACTTCTAATGAACCGTCCTGAAAGCTTCACCTTTACTGAGAAAAGTTCTGCTGTTGATTTTGCTACCCAAATGGACCAACAAGCCGAAACATTAATAGTTGAACAAATTCTGGCAGCCAGAGGCGATGATGGAATTATTGCCGAGGAGGGATCAGCCAGAGATAGTAAATCTGGAATTACTTGGGTCATTGATCCACTAGATGGAACAGTTAATTATCTTTATGGGCTTCCTGGTTGGAATGTTTCGATCGCTGCCAAGGATAAAAATGGCGTGATTGCAGGAGTTGTTTATGCGCCGAGCATTAATGGATTTTGGAGTGCTGAAAAATCTAAGGGCGCTCTATATAACGGAGTGAAAATCTCATGCAATAACCCAGTGACGTTAGATAAAGCATTGCTTGCCACAGGTTTTGCATATGATTTAAATTTAAGAAAAAGCCAAGGCGAAACTATGGGCAAGCTTCTACCAAAGATTAGAGATTTAAGAAGAAATGGTGCAGCAGCTGTTGATCTTTGTTATGTTGCAATGGGATCGGTGGATGGATATTTTGAGGCATCACTAAATGAATGGGATTACGCAGCGGGTGGATTAATTGCCACTGAGGCTGGCGCGGTACTCACGGGGCCAGCAGGTGGTCAGCCAAGCCGGCAACTGGTGGTCTGTGCTGGAGCTGCCCTGCATGCTCAACTTTTACCCCTGATTGATCTCAAATTGATCTAACCGCCCCTTCTGTGGCAAGATACCCTTTCATTCAAAATAATTGATTGACCATAAAATTTAACGATTAGGACAAATCATGAACGTGTTAGATGCTGTTGATGCCGTATCACTTCGTAAGGACATCCCATCTTTTCGTTCTGGCGATGAACTTAAAGTTCATGTGCGAGTTATCGAAGGTACCAAAAGCCGTATTCAGGTTTTCCAAGGTGTAGTAATTGCTCGCTCTGGATCTGGAATCCGTGAGTCATTTACTATCCGTAAAATTTCTTATGGTGTTGGCGTGGAGAGAACTTTCCCAGTTCACACCCCAGTAATTGAAAGAATTGAAATTGTTCGTCATGGATCTGCTCGTAGAGCAAAGCTTTACTACCTACGTAAGTTAACTGGTAAGGCAACAAAGATTAAAGAGCGTCGTGGTGCAGATGGTGAAATCATTGTTGAGCCAGAGTATGTACCACCTGTAGTTGCAGCGAAAGTTGAAACTCCAGTTGCAGCTCCAGTAGCCGCTGCTGAAGTTGTGGCAGAGGTAGCAACTCCAGAGGTTGTAGCTGAGGTTGCACAAGATGCACCAGAGGCTGCCGCTGAAGCAACCGAAAAAGAGTAAATAATGATTGATGAAGCATTAGAGCATTTAGTAAAAGGAATTGTTGATAATCCTGAAGAGGTTGTAATTACTGAGAAGAATTCTCGAGGCGGAACAACTCTTGAGGTTCGAGTACATCCTGAAGATATTGGCAAGGTAATTGGCCGCAATGGCAGAACCGCCAAAGCACTTCGTACAGTTGTTAGTGCACTTGCAGGAAGATCAGTTCGCGTTGATTTAATCGAGGCTGACGAGGTTCGTTAATTTGCAACTTGTCGTAGGTCGCATCGGCCGCGCGCATGGTGTTTTAGGTGAAGCAACAATTGAGGTTCAAAGTGATGATCCTGATCTTAGGTTCAAAGTAGGAAACAAATTAACCTTAGAAAATGGCAAAGAGTTAACAATTAGATCTGCCAGATGGCATAACCAAATTTTGCTTCTAGCCTTTGATGGCATCGATGATCGAAATGAAATTGAATCCCTTCGTGATGAATTACTTTCAGCTGATGTGGACTTAAGTACATTGGCACCGGGTGAGTATCACTATCAACAATTACTAGGATCTAAGGTTTTGCTAACTAGTGGTGAGTTAATCGGAGAGGTGGATGAGGTAGTAAAACTACCTGGTCAAGATTTGCTCTCAGTTACTCAGTTAGGAAAGCAGGTTTTGATTCCAATGGTTAAACAGTTCATTGTCTCAATCGATATTGATTCAAAGACTATTGTGATAAATCCACCAGAGGGGCTATTAGATGTTGCAAATTGATGTCATCTCAATATTTCCTGAGTACCTATCTCCATTAAAGCTCTCCTTACTTGGCAAAGCACAAGACAAAGGTTTAGTTTCAATTAATATTCATGATCTTCGCGATCAAACCAATGATGTGCATAAATCAGTTGATGACACCCCATATGGTGGCGGGGCTGGAATGGTTATGACACCTGAGCCATGGGCGGCAGCAATTGACCAAATTACAAATGATCAAGATGAGGTTGATCTGATTATTTTGACACCAGCAGGTGAAAAATTTAACCAGAAAATGGCTGAAACTTTTGCAAACAAATCACATATGATTTTTGCTTGTGGGCGTTATGAAGGTATTGATTCAAGGGTTGGCGAATATTATGCAGGCAAAAGCAACTTTAAAATCCACCAGGTATCTATTGGAGATTATGTACTAGGTGGTGGAGAGGTTGCTGCAATGGTAATTATTGAAGCAACAACTAGATTAATCCCAGGAGTTCTTGGAAATCCAGATTCATTAAAAGAAGAATCACATTCAATTACTGGCGCCAATGATGAGGTATTAGTTGAGTATCCAAATTACACAAAGCCAGCTTCTTGGCGCGGGTTAGAAGTGCCGGAGGTTTTACTCTCAGGAAATCATGGAGAGATAGCAAAGTGGCGAAAAGCCCAAGCTGAGCGTCGGACGCAGCAACTTAATAAGGAATAATTCCGACACGCCTAGCGTTGACTAGGTACATGCCTTCCAAATAGGGGATTATCCGCCCAGTTGGAGTAATCGTTACATCCAAAAGTTATTGAGAGTTTTACTTAGTTTCAAGGAGGTGAATGATGGCTACTGATTACGACACCCCCAGAAAAACCGATGAAGAATTACATGAAGAATCATTAGAAGAATTAAAAGCTCGTCGAGCCGATGCACAATCTGGTCAAGTAGATATTGATGAGGCTGAGGCAGCTGAGAATCTAGAGCTTCCTGGTGCAGATTTATCTGGCGAAGAGTTGACTGTAAAGGTTGTCCCTAAACAAGAGGATGAGTTCACATGCAGTCGTTGTTTCTTGGTTAAGCATGTAAATCAACGTGCTCGCGGTGAAGGTCCAAAGGCTGTTTGTCGCGATTGCGATTAATTCAAAGCCTTACTTAAGTATTTCGCTTTTCTACTTGAAATCAACCAATATGGCGTTGGATCTTTTCTATCTTTAATCTCAACTTTAACGCCAGTTGTAACCCAAAATCTAGTTGCATTAAATGCTGCTGGATCTGCCTGGGCTCCTCGAATCTTTAAAAACTGATCCTTTTCTAGTAATACAACTTTTTTAATATATTTGATTTCAATTTTTGCATTACCAACATAAAGCCAATCATTTATCACAACTGTTTCTAAGGCTGATCTTCGCGAGCTGTAGACAAGAACTAGAGCGATGATTAGCGAAACTACCCCAGCTGTTAGATGTCCAAAGGGTGCCCAAAAGGTCAGATAGATCGAACCAAGCATCATCCCAAGAAATAGCCACAACCAAAGGGGCCAATTGATTCGTTCTGCAAACTCTGATTTTGAATTAGATCTTGCCATGAGATAAAGGATACGCTTTGGCAATGGCTCGCATTGCATCCACCACTCCACCGCCAGATTCAGTGATGCCAGCGCGCCACCCAAAGGCACCTGTAATTGGTTCACAAATACCATCCCACTTTGGATACTGCTTTGGTTGTGGAGAGCTTCATAAAACCGGATTACATTTAATTGCTTTTGCTGGTCAAGGTTTAGATCTAACTGGAAAATTCACAGTAACTGAGAATCATCAGGGAGCGCCTGGCTTGGCACATGGCGGATTACTCTCTCTAGCATTTGATGAAGCACTTGGTAAATTGATGTGGTTAATTAGGACTCCTGCAGTTACTGGCAGATTGGAAACTGATTTCCTACTTCCAGTGCCGATGGGCCGCACTCTTTATATTAATGCCAGAATTACCGGCCAATCTGGAAGAAAGATATACACCCAAGCAGAAGGAAGATTGGATTCACCAACTGGTGAGGTTGCAGTAAATGCAGCGGCATTGTTTATCTCGGTACCAATGGAGCATTTTATAAAGAACTTGACTGAGCAATATAAGGATCACTTAGTAGAGCATCCAGAGTTGATGGCTTTTGTTGATCCAGATTTTGATATTAACCCATGATGCAAGTTCTAATTAAAAGGCTTGACCCAACTGTTCCACTGCCTTCATATGCAAAAGGTGGGGATGCAGGAGCTGATCTTGCAACTCGTATTGATTTTACGATTAAACCAGGTGAGCGAATGTTGATTCCAACTGGAATTAGCATTGCTCTTCCCAATGGATATGTAGCACTTGTCCACCCAAGATCTGGATTAGCAATCAAGCATGGAATATCTATGGTGAATACTCCTGGAACAGTTGATGCAGGGTATCGTGGAGAACTTCAAGTTATTTTGATAAACCATGATTTAACCGAATCAGTTTCTTTTAAAAAGGGTGATCGAATTGCTCAGCTTGTAATCCAAAAAGTTGAACGCGCTGAATTTATTGAGGTTCAAGATTTACCTGGATCTGAAAGAGCTGCTGGGGGATTTGGATCAACGGGCGCATGAGTTATCAGGGACATAGCGAAGATAAAGATAAGGTCTTAAACGCTTTAGGCGGAAAGAAAGGCTTAATCGATTCCGGGCTGCCTTCATTAGTTTTCTTAATTGTTTTCAATCTATCCGGGAAGAATATTACCTCGGCAATTTATGCTGCCATTGGTTTATCAATAGTTTTAACATTTATCAGAATAGTAAAGCGAGAGACTGTTCAACATGCTTTTTCTGGATTAATTGGTGTTGGCGTATGTGCTTTTATCGCAAGACGCAGTGGCAATGCTGCAGATTTTTACCTACCTGGATTATGGATCAACGCAGGTTATGCACTTCTTTATGCATTAACAAATCTTTTTAAATGGCCACTGCTTGGTGTTGTGCTCGGGCCAATTCTTGGCGAGAATTTATTGTGGCGCAAAGATCCAGCTCGCCTTAAGGCATACACAAAAGCTGGTTGGCTCTGGGTTGGAATGTTTGCAGCACGATTGATTGTTCAATATCCGCTCTATCAGAGTGGAAATGTAAATTTATTGGGAACTGCAAGATTACTTATGGGGTATCCACTATTTATTCTAACTGCGTGGGGAACCTGGTTGATCTTAAGAAAGACTCCAACTACAAAAATTAATTAGATAAAGCAGGATTTAAGTTTTTCTTCAGCTTTTGCAGAGGCTACAAAAAGCAACTCATCACCAGCGGCAAATACATCATGATCTTTTGGAGTAATTACATGCCCATCACGCACAATTGCGGCAATGCTTGCATCTTCAGGAAGTTCAATTTCACCAACAGTTTTGCCACAGCAAGCTGCAGTGTCAGGCAAAGTAATTTCAACGAGGTTGGCTTCGCCTTTTCTAAATGAGAACAGGCGCACTACATCTCCAACGCTAACCGCCTCTTCAACTAAAGCTGAAATAATTCGTGGTGTTGAAACTGCAACATCTACACCCCAAGAGTTATCAAACATCCACTCATTTTTTGGGTGGTTTACTCGTGCAACAACTCTAGGTACGCCATACTCGGTTTTGCCCAGCAAAGATGCAACAAGATTAACTTTGTCATCACCGGTTGCTGCAACCAACACTTGGCAGCCATCTAATTTGGCTTGATCCAAAGCAGTTACTTCGCATGCATCGGCTAATAACCATTCAGCGGTTGGAACGGAATCCATTTTTAATGCTTTTGGGTCCTTATCAATCAATAAGACTTGATGCCCATTTTCCAGCAATTCTCGGGCAATAGCTCGACCAACATTGCCAGCTCCTGCAATAGCAATTCTCATCATGCACCTGCCGGGGATTTAGAGAGAGTTTTTTCAGTTTCTGAAATTTGTTTTTCATTAATTAAAAGATGGACTAGGTCGCCTTCTTGCAGAACCGTGTGTTCATTTGGAAGCACTGCTTCTCCAAGACGAGTAATAAATGCAACTCTTGCATTGGTATTTTTCTCAATTAATAGTATTGATTCGCCATACCATTCCTTATGCAAACTAACCTCAACTAATTGCACAGTTCCAGTTGCATCACGCCACTCTGATTTTGTGCCATCTGGAGTAAGTCGTCTCATGATCTGATCGGTTGTCCAAAGCACTGTTGCAACTGTTGGAATTCCTAGGCGCTGATAGATTTCAGCTCGACCTGGATCATAAATTCTTGCTACAACATTTTTAACGCCAAAGGTTTCTCGTGCAACTCGAGCTGCCAAGATATTGGAGTTATCTCCATTTGAAACTGCAGCAAATGCATCGGCTTTTTCTATACCTGCTTCGAGCAAGGTGTCTCGATCAAATCCAACTCCAGCAATTGTGCGGCCATTGAAATTTGCACCTAATCGGCGAAAGGCTTCTCGGTTTTGGTCGATCACTGCGACTGTATGGCCTGATTTTTCAAGATCTACCGCCAAGGTCGATCCGACTCGTCCGCAACCCATTATTACTACGTGCACAAAGGACAACTTACACCCATAGGCTCCGCTCTATGGAATCAAACGCTCAAGAGCGGCTAAAAGAGGGCCAAGAAGTGCAGGTCCAAATTGGACCAGTCGCACATGGTGGACATTTTGTGGCCAGATATAACGGACAAGTTATTTTTGTTCGCCATGGAATAACAAATGAAATTGCAAAAGTAAAAATCACTTCAGTTAATTCAAAAATTGCACACGCTGATGTTATTGAAGTTATTGAACCAGCTACATCCCGAGTTGCAGCACCATGTAAATTTGCTGGAAATTGCGGTGGCTGCGATTTCCAACATATCGATATTCAAACCCAGCGAATCTTTAAGAGTGAGATTGTTAAGGAGCAATTCCTTAGAATTGGCAAGATTGATCTGTCAGAACGTGGTTTTGATTTAGTAACAAAAGCAGTAGAACCTGTTGCTGGATTACATTGGCGAACCAGAATGGATTTTGCAGTATCGCAAAATGGAAAAATCGGATTTTATGGTGCAAGAAGTAATGAAGTTGTTGAAATAGATGACTGTCTTATCGCAGATTCTCGGATGAATGTTGGGGAGTTATCTGGAAGAAGCTGGAAATCTGATGCCAGGGTTGAAGTTGCTGTTTCAAGCACCGATGAAGTTTCTATTATGCGATCTGGTCGAAGTATTAGCGGCCCAACTCAAATAGTAGAACAAGTTGGCGGGAGCTCTTTCAAAATATCTCCATCAGCTTTTTGGCAGAGTCATCGAGCCGCTCCAGTTGAATTAGTAAAGGCTGCAATGACCTTGCTAGATGTAAAGACCGGAGATCATGTCTGTGATCTTTACTCTGGAGTTGGTTTGTTTGCTGCAGCAATCTTGAAGGAGATCGGTAGTAAGGGATTTTTAACACTTATTGAGAGCGATAAAACTGCGATTGCAGATGCACGTAGAATTTTCTTGAATAAGGAAAATGTTAAAATCATTCAAGGATTGGTTGCCCAGCAACTTCCAATAGTTAAAAAAGCAGACTTAATTTTGTTGGATCCGCCAAGAACTGGTGCAGGTGAGGTTGTAATTAAACAATTAGTTAAATTAAGACCTAGAAAAATTGTTTATGTTGCATGTGATCCAGCTGCCTTGGCTCGGGATAGTAAAACTTTGGAAGATCTTGGTTATAAGTTGGATCACATTCAGGCTTTTGATCTTTTCCCAATGACCCAGCACATAGAGTGCGTGGCTGGATTTTCGCCCGCAAGGAGATAGGATTGGAAGAGATTCACGGGAAAGAGGTGTGGGGCATTGAGTAAAAACTCATTTAAGACCAAAACCACACTGGAAGTAGCCGGTAAAAGCTACGAAATTTTCGATATCACCGGTTTTGCAGAGGCTAAAGATTTACCATTTAGCTTAAAAATTCTTTTAGAAAATCTTCTACGAACTGAAGATGGCGCAAACATTACGGCTGATCAAATTAAGAAATTAGCTGCTTGGGACCCATCAGTTGAACCTGATACTGAAATTCAATTTACACCAGCGCGAGTGATTATGCAGGATTTTACAGGCGTACCTTGCATAGTTGATCTGGCCACAATGCGTGAAGCGATAGCCGAATTAGGCGGAGATCCAGCAAAGGTAAATCCATTATCTCCAGCTGAATTAGTAATTGATCACTCAGTAATCGCAGATTTATTTGGAACAAAGGATTCGTTTGAACAAAATGTTGATATTGAGTATCAGAGAAACAAAGAAAGGTATCGTTTTTTAAGGTGGGGCCAAACAGCATTTGATGAATTCAAAGTAGTGCCACCTGGCACAGGAATTGTTCACCAGGTAAATATTGAATATTTAGCAAGAGTTGTAATGAATCGAGTAGTTGACGGAAAACTTCGCGCCTATCCTGACACTGTTGTTGGTACTGATTCTCACACCACAATGGTTAATGGTTTGGGTGTGCTTGGTTGGGGAGTGGGCGGAATTGAGGCTGAAGCGGCATTGCTTGGCCAACCAGTTTCTATGTTAATTCCAAGAGTGGTTGGCTTCAAACTTAATGGCCAATTACCGGTTGGTACAACTGCTACAGATTTGGTTTTAACAATTACTCAAATGCTTCGCAAGCATGGTGTAGTTGGAAAATTTGTTGAATTTTATGGCCCTGGTGTCTCTGCTCTACCAATGGCAAATAGAGCAACAATTGGAAATATGTCGCCTGAGTATGGGTCAACATGTGCAATTTTCCCAATTGATGAAGAAACTATTAAGTATTTAAAACTAACTGGCCGAAGTACTGAACAGTTAGAACTTGTCGAAAAATATGCCAAGACAAATGGTCTATGGCATGATCCTTCAGCCTCACCAAGATACTCTGAAAAATTGGAGTTAGATCTTTCAACAATTGTTCCCTCAATTGCCGGACCAAAGAGGCCACAAGATCGAATTTCACTTAAAGATGCCAAGAGCTCATATGAAACTATTGTTCCAACTTATTTTTCAGACAAAACTAACCGAAATAAAATTGATGTTAAGGTAAATGGAAAGCCAACCACAGTGACAAATGGCGATGTGGTAATCGCATCGATTACTTCATGTACTAATACCTCAAATCCATCTGTGATGATTGGTGCTGCTTTACTGGCTAAAAATGCCGTTGAAAAAGGATTAAGTAGCAAACCATGGGTCAAAACAACCCTTGCCCCTGGGTCAAAAGTTGTCACCGATTATTACGACCGATCAGGGCTTACTCCCTACATGGAAAAACTAGGCTTTAATCTTGTTGGATATGGATGTGTTACTTGTATCGGCAACTCAGGCCCATTGCCTTTGGAGATAAGCAAAGCAATTAATGAGAATGACTTAGCTGTTTCAGCGGTACTTTCTGGAAATCGAAATTTTGAGGGCAGAATTTCTCCAGATGTAAAGATGAATTACCTTGCCTCACCACCTCTAGTAGTTGCATATGCATTAACTGGCTCTATGAACCATGATTTTGAAAAAGATCCAATTGGACTTGGCAAAGATGGCAAACCCGTATTTTTGAAGGATATTTGGCCAACTACTGCTGAGATTGAGAAAATAGTTGCCTCCTCTATCTCTTCAGATATGTTTACAAAAGATTATGCAACAGTTTTTGAAGGAGATAATCGTTGGAAGTCACTAGACACACCAACTGGTAATACATTTGAGTGGGATTTGAAATCTACTTATGTGCGCAAGCCGCCATACTTTGATGGAATGCCAAAAAATCCTGTCCCAGTTACAAACATTTCTAACGGCCGAGTACTGGCATTACTTGGAGATTCTGTAACAACTGACCATATTTCTCCAGCTGGGAATATCAAAGCAGATTCTCCTGCTGGTAAATACTTAGCCGAACATGGCATTGAGCGCGCTGATTTCAACTCATATGGTTCTCGTAGAGGTAATCACGAAGTTATGATCCGAGGAACTTTTGCAAATATTCGTTTAAAAAATCTTCTGTTAAATGGAGTTGAGGGTGGATTTACTAAAAACTTCCTTGCAGGCGGAGTACAAACCACAATTTATGATGCCTCTCGTGCGTACATCGATGCCAAGATTCCTTTGATCATTTTGGCTGGAAAAGAATACGGTTCAGGTTCATCTCGTGACTGGGCTGCAAAAGGAACAGCACTTTTAGGTGTGAGAGCTGTAATTGCTGAATCTTTTGAAAGAATTCACAGATCAAATCTAATTGGAATGGGTGTACTACCTTTGCAATTTTTAGACGGTCAAACTGCTGCATCACTTGGATTAGATGGATCAGAAGTATTTTCCATTGCTGGTATTGACCAACTGAACAATGGAGTTACTCCAAAAGAGGTTGAGGTCACTGCCGGGAATAAGAAATTTAAGGCGAAATTGCGGATAGATACCCCAGGTGAGGCAGATTACTATCGTCACGGCGGGATCATGCAGTACGTATTACGCTCTTTATTGAGCAAATAAATCGCTATCCCTTTCACAAACCTTTAAACTACAACCATGCTGAACCAGATTAAATCACCGGCTGATCTGAAGTCACTGACTCCTGAACAAATTCAACAGTTAGCAAGTGAAATAAGAGCATTTCTGATTGAAAAAGTTTCTAAATCTGGCGGACATTTAGGTCCAAATCTAGGTGTTGTTGAACTAACGATTGCAATTCATCGAGTTTTTGATTCACCAAAAGATGTTATGGTTTTTGATACTGGCCACCAATCTTATGTTCATAAACTGTTAACTGGAAGAATGAATGGTTTCGATAAGTTACGTCAAAGAGGTGGCTTGGCCGGATATCCAAATCGAAGTGAAAGCGAACATGATGTGGTTGAGAACTCTCATGCATCAACGGCTTTATCTTGGAGTGATGGAATTGCAAAAGGTTTTGCATTAACAGATCAAACCGATCGCAGTGTTGTTTGCGTCGTTGGTGATGGCGCACTTACTGGGGGTATGAGCTGGGAGGCACTAAACAATATTTCAAGCAGCACAAATGAGAAATTAGTAATCATTGTTAACGATAATGAGCGTTCTTACTCACCAACGATTGGTGGTTTAGCAACATACCTTTCAACCCTTAGAGCTACAAGTGGGTATGAGAAATTCTTAGAATGGGGCAAGGGAGTACTGGAGCGAACTCCAGTGGTTGGCCATCCAATTTATGAAACTCTGCATGGGATGAAAAAAGGAATTAAAGATATTGTTGCTCCGCAAGGAATGTTTGAAGATTTAGGACTTAAGTATCTTGGACCGGTAGATGGTCATGATGTTTCTGCCATGGAAAAAACCTTAAAGCTTGCAAAAGATTTCGGCCAACCAGTTTTAGTTCATGTGATCACTGAAAAAGGTCGAGGACATGCGCCAGCTCTTAATGATGAGGCAGAGAAATTCCACGCAGTCGGAGTAGTTGATGCCGAGACTGGCCAACCATTAAGTAAGGCCGGGAAAAGTTGGACAAGTGTATTTTCTGATGAGCTTGTAAAAATCGGTGCTGAAAGAAATGATGTTGTAGCAATTACCGCTGCGATGATGGGTCCTACTGGTTTAGATAAGTTTGAAAAAGCATTTCCAGAGAGAACATTCGATGTTGGAATCGCAGAACAGCATGCGACAACTGCAGCAGCAGGTATGGCTTTTGCTGGGTTACATCCAGTACTGGCTGTTTATTCCACATTTTTAAATAGAGCCTTTGACCAACTACTTCTTGATGTTGCCCTTCATAAAGCTGGAGTTACTTTTGTGCTTGATCGCGCAGGTGTTACTGGCGATGATGGCCCATCACATAATGGCATGTGGGATCTAGCATTAACTGGAATTGTTCCTACTTTGCATGTTGCAGCACCTAGAGATGGTGAACGAGTAAGAGAGACTTTGCGCGAAGCAGTTGAGATTTCAGATGCTCCTTCATTAATTCGTTTTCCTAAAGGGGTGGTAAATCCTGATATCCCAGCATTTGAACGCCGTGATGGAATCGATGTTTTATATCGAGGTGAAAGTGCAGATGTGCTTTTGGTAAGCATAGGTGCTTTTGCATCAATCGCAGTTGAAGCAGCAGCTGGCGCATATCGAGAAGGTGTTGGCGTAACTGTTATTGATCCAAGATGGGTAAAGCCGCTACCAAAATCTTTAGTAACAATGGCTCAGCGATACAAGAATGTTGTTGTTTTAGAAGATGGAATAAAACACGGCGGAATAGCAAGCACAGTTTCTGAGTTGTTTAGAGAAGCACAGTTGAATATTCCAGTGCACTCAATTGGTATTCCACTTACCTTCTTAGAGCATTCAAAGCGCAGTGAAATTCTTGAGGATCTAGGAATTACGGTTCAAAACATTACACGTTCACTTGTGGCTTGGAATAGCAGTGGAATTGGAGTTGATCTTAAGGAAGAGATGCAACTCCCTTTGGATGAAAACGAACGCCGCAAACCGCTTCGCTAATTCCTTCTCGATCTAAATAAGGCAAAATTCCGCCTAGATGCATTGGCCAACCAGAGCCAAGCAACATGCAAATATCTATTTCCTGAGGGGTTGCAACAACACCTTCATCTAGCATCATCTTTGCTTCAAGAGCTAGCGCTTCAAGGGCGCGTTTTCTAACCTGCTCTGATGTTGAAGGTGTGCTTCCTTTTTCCAATAAAGCAAGAGCTGCAGGGTTAACTGAATTAACTCCATTTGTATCTTTAACATAGAAAGTTTTGACCCCTTCCTTAACAAATCTTTGCATCGTTGGTGAAATTTTGTAACGAGGACCAAGATTTTTGTTTAAGGTTTCTGCCACATGAAGCGCTACACCTGGCCCTACTAAACCAAGTAGCTCAAGTGAGGACATTGGAAAGCCCAGGGGAGTCATTGCAGCATCTGCAACTTCATAAGGAGTTCCTTCATCAATTGCATCAGTTACTTCACCCATAAATCGAGTTAATAAACGATTCACAACAAATGCCGGAGCATCTTTAACAATAACCATAGTTTTCTTCAGGTCTTTGCCAATATTAATTGCCGTAGCTGTTGTTGCATCATCTGTCTTGCTAGTTCTAGCAACCTCTAGCAGGGGCATAACTGCAACTGGATTAAAGAAGTGGAAGCCAACTACACGCTCTGGATTTTTAAGTCCTTCGCTCATGGCTTCAACTGAAAGAGATGAGGTATTTGTAGCCAAAATACACTCAGGAGTAACAATTGCCTCAAGCTCTTTAAATAGCTTTTGCTTAAGTGATAACTCTTCAAAAATAGCCTCAATTACAAAATCGGCATTTGCAAATATCTTCTTATCTACTGAACCAGAGATATTTGAAAGCAATCTAGCTGCCGCCTCAGGTGTCAGACGTTTTTTATCAACTAATTTTTGAATTTCATTTTGAATCCAGGCGATGCCTTTATCTACCCGCTCTTGATCAAGATCTGTAATTACAACTGGCACCTTTAAATTTCTAAGCATTAATAGAGCGAGCTGAGATGCCATTAACCCTGCGCCAACTACACCAACTCTTGTTATCTTGCGGGCTAAGGCAGGCTTAGGAGCCCCTTCAACCTTTTTACGTTTCTTCTGGATGAGATTAAAAGAGTAAAGAGAAGCACGTAAAGAATCACTCATTACTAAATCCGCCAAAACCTTTGTTTCTGCTGCAAATCCATCACGTACTGAATTGCTTTGGGCAGATTTAATTAACTCAAGAGCTGCAAGTGGTGAGGTAATTTGCGCCCCACCATATTTCTTAGCAACCGCAGCTTTTCCAGTTGCAATAGCTTTTTCAAAGCCAGCAGAGTCCTTGCTGAAATCTTTGCGTTCGATCTTCTTCTTTCCACTTAAAACATCTGCTGCAAATTTAACTGAGTGCTCGATAAAATCTGCTGGCTCATAAACTGCATCAACAACACCAAGAGAGAGTGCATCTTTGGACTTCATCATTGTGTTGTTGTTTAGGGCATTAAGAATAATTACTTGAACTGCATTTTCTGGACCGATTAATTTTGGAAGCAAGGTAGCTCCGCCCCAACCTGGAACCAATCCTAAAAAGCACTCAGGCAAACCGGTAAATGCTGTTGAGGCCAGGGTTCGATAATGGCAATTTAAACCAACCTCTAAGCCTCCACCTAGCGCCAAACCATTTATAAATGCAAAAGTTGGTTTTTTGCTCTCATGTAATTTTAGAAAAACCTCATGGCCCAGATCACCGATTGCAATTGCTTGAGATTTATCTTGCAAAAAACTCATGGCGGATAAATCAGCTCCTGCTGCAAAGATAAATGGCTTTCCAGTAACTGCGATTGCCACCGCATCTGATTTTTGCGCCTCATCTATTGCATTTGAAAGTGATGCTAATGAGGCTGCGCCAAATGTATTTGGTCGATTATGGTCTGCACCATTATCAAGTGTAATTAAGGCTAAGTTTCCAGTATGTCCAAATGGAGATAATGAAACCATCTGCAAAATAGCATTTGTAACTACCTCATCAGGTGCGCCAACTAATAACTCAGACATTATTTACCACCATTGTAATTAGGGTTTTCCCAGATGATGGTTCCACCCATTCCTAAACCAATACACATTGTGGTAACTCCATATCTAACTTCAGGATGATCCTTAAATCCATTTGCAAGATTAAGTATTAATCGCACACCAGAAGAGGCAAGTGGGTGGCCAACAGCAATAGCGCCGCCATAGATATTTACCCGTTTATCATCATCGGCAATACCAAAGTGATCCAAAAAGGAGAGTACTTGAATTGCAAAAGCTTCATTTACTTCAAATAAACCAATATCTGTTATATCCAACCCAGCCTTCTTCAAAGCTTTAATTGTGCTTGGCACTGGTCCATATCCCATGATCTCTGGTTCAACACCTGCAAAAGCAAAGGAGACCATTCTTGCTTTTATTGGCAAATTTAATTCTTTCGCTTTTTCCTCAGAAGCTAAAATCGCAGCTGTCGCACCATCATTTAATCCGGCAGCATTTCCTGCGGTTACGCGGCCTGCTGCTCTAAATGGAGTTTTTAGTGCACCCAATGCCTCTAAAGTTGTTTGAGGACGTGGTGGTTCATCCACTGTTGCAACACCCCAACCTAATTCAACACTTCTAGTTGCAACTGGAATTAAGTCTGGTTGAATTTTATTTGCAGCATATGCAGCTGCTGTTTTTTGTTGTGAGGCTAAGGCGTACTTATCGGCCCGCTCTTTGGTTAAGTGTGGAAATTTGTCATGCAGGCGCTCTGCAGTTGCACCCATTTGTAGAGCATCAGTATCAACAATTTTTTCTGCAAGATAGCGAGGGTTTGGATCCATGCCATCTCCCATTGGGTGATTACCCATATGTTCAACACCACCGGCAATTGCTAAATCATATGCACCCATGTTGATGCCACCAGCAATTGTGGTAACAGCCGTAAGCGCACCAGCACACCATCGATCAATTGAATAGCCAGGAACAGTTTTTGGAATACCTGCAAGAATTGAAACTGATCTACCAATATTCATTCCTTGATCACCTGTTTGAGTTGCAGCAGCGATTGCAACATCATCAATTTGGTCTAGAGGAACATTTGGATTTCGTTCTAGAAGCCCGCGAATACAACGGACCATAATGTCATCTGCTCTAGTTTGGGCGTATAGGGATCCAGCTTTACCAAATGGGGTTCGAACTGCATCTACTAAGACCACATTGGTTTTTGCACTTGCTGTTTTGCCCATAATTGACCCCTAGCTACTTGGCTTGAAGATATGAGTCTAGGTTACTCGCCAGTAAGGAAAATGGGTAGTGGCAAGGGTGAAACTTAAACGAGTGCTTTAGCCCTCGCAGGTTTTGTATACAGACGCAGCACTATGCCTAGGTAGGCCAAATAAAGGAATAACTGGACCCAAGTGGTGTTCACATCAAAACCAATGGTGCCCGCTAATAATGTTCCAGCGATTGAATCCTTAGCCATAACGGAGGAGATATCCCAAGCATATGAGCCATCACCTGGGATCCAACCAAGCTCTTGGTACTCATGAATACCGTAGGAAAGAACGCCGGCTGCAACAATAATTAATGCAATCCCGGTGATGGTGAAAAACTTACTTAGATCAATCTTGATGGAACGGTTATAAATTAAATATCCAAGAATCACTGCAAGTGTTAAACCAGCGATTAATCCAACTGAGGCAGAGGAGGTAGCAGAAACTGTTTTAAAGTTTGTATATACAAAGAGAGCGGTTTCAAGACCTTCACGGGCAACAGCGAAAAATGCTGCTGCAGCAAGGGCTATTGGACCTGCAGATAATGCATTATCAACCTTGCCATGTAATTCATCTCTTAAAGTTCTAGCAGCTCGCTTCATCCAGAAGACCATCCAGGTTACAAGGCCAACCGCTAAGAATGAGGTTGTGCCTGCGAAGAATTGTTCACCACGATCACTTAATTCAGCTGATGTGAAGGATAAAAAACCACCTAAAGCAAAGCTTGCAGCTAGAGCAATTCCAACACCGGTCCAAATTGGGACCAATAGATTCCGGCGGTTTGTTTTGACAACGTAAGCAACCAAAATTCCAACAATTAATGCAGCCTCAAGCCCCTCACGAAGGGCGATTAAGAAGGTGCTTAGCACGAGATGAGCATATTGCCAGGGGATTGAATTACGCAGCTTAAGTGTTGCGTAATTCCGTTCACACCTCTTTAACCGCTATTTCAGGCTCAGACTCACCCTCGATCGCCTCAGCACTTACAAGTGGTTCAGTAGCTGCAAGATGGCCAGCTATTACCGAGCCAACCTGTTCAATCTGCCATGGCCGGGCCCCTAATTTAATCAACTCTGATTTAGTGAACGCTTCATACTCACTTGTCGTTGCAGGCGGATCCTGCCAGCAAACTCGTTTTATAAATTCAGGGGTAATTAGATTCTCAGTCGGAATAGCTAACTCGTTTGCCAACTCCATTACCGCTGCCCGAGCATTGGTTAAACGGGCATAGCCAAGTGGATTTTTCTCTTTCCAAATTTTGATTGGCGGCAAGTTATGAGAAGGAACACGAAACTCTGGCTGATCTTCAATTGGAGTTTTTAGCGAGTTTGCGATCACTTGTTGCCAACGATTAAAAGGTGGCGCCTCTAATCTAGTTCGCCAACCAATTACTTTGGCAATCTCTTCTAAATTTTCAGGTCGCTTTGTTGCCAACTCCACAATCGCCTCATCACCTAATACACGGCCGGGTGCAATGTCTAACTCTCGAGCAAGCTCATCTCTTGAAAGCCACAGATCTCGCACAATAGTGATTGTGATCCGATCCCGCACTTTGTGCATCCCTGAGGTTTTACGCCAGCGATCTGGTTTTGGGGCATCGGAGAATTTATAGTTCTCATAGTTTTTCAAAATAGAAGCAAAATCCTCTTTAGCCCATTTTAACTTTTTTTGTTCAGTTAAGATTTCTTCAACTTTATCTCGGATATCTAACAAGATATCAACATCTAATGCTGCATATGTAATCCACTCTGCTCGTAATGGACGAATTGACCAATCAACGGCTGAGTGCTCCTTGGCTAAACTCAGCTCAAGCAAACTCTCAGCGAGTGCACCTAAACCAACCTTTGGACAACCAGCGATTCTTGCTCCTAATTCAGTATCAAATAAGTGTTGGGGCGTTAGACCTAATTCAATTAAGCAGGGTAAATCCTGAGTACTGGCATGAATTACCCACTCAAATTTTGATAACTGGTTATTAAATTTTCCCCATAATTTTGAATCTCGCAGAGGAATTGGATCAATTAGGTGTAGCCCGCCGCCTTTGCGATAGATCTGAATTAAATATGCCCGCTGGCTATATCGGTAGCCGGATGCTCGCTCAGCGTCAATTGCAATTGGGCCTTGACCTGATGAAAGTTGATCGATGATATTTTCAAATGCAGCTTCATCGGATGCAATTTCAGGCGTTCCATTACGAGGGGAGAGCAGGGGAGTGAGCATTTGTTACTTAATACTAGTTGCTACGAGCAATTGAAGTAACACCTTCAGGGATTGGCTCCAAGCCTGCTGTTATTGCAAGTAACTCCAACCAAGCCTGGACATGTCCAACAATACTTTCTGGATTTGTTGGAGTCCAAGATGCACGGACTTCAATCTCTGAATCCTCATCGCGATCTATTAACTCGCCAAAGGAGGCACTTGCAACTCTAGTTACTGTGCCACTTGGATTTATATATTCGCAACCAAATTTTTTCAAAGATTCAATCAACCATGCCCAACCAATTTCTGGAAGCAAAGGATCAGATGCCATCTCTAAATCAATGGCAGCACGAGCAAATGTCACACAACGCCACTGCCCGCCCCAACCCTCTTGTCCGGATGGATCATGAAGCAAGACAAATCTTCCAGTTGCAGCATCCTCTAAAACATCGGCAGTCATTGCTAATGCATGTGGTGCAAGTTTTTGTGGCGCGGGTACTGATTCAAGCAGAATTTCACCTCTTGGTTTTAGCTCCAATATTGGCGCTATTAGCTGATCAAAAGATTTATTCATAGGCTAAGGATAAATTGCATCCTGATTAAGTGGGCGAAGGCACGAGCAAGTCTGGGTTAAATAAAAAGTTTGATCACATAGTAGGCTTGATATATGGCCTCACTTTTAGCACTTTTCTCATCACTACTTTGGGGCACTTCAGATTTTTATGGTGGAAAGTTATCGAAAAAACATCCAGCATTAGCAGTTACTGCAGTATCTCAAGCCATTGGTTTAGTAATTGGTGTAACAATTGTTTTAGTTAGCACCTCTTGGATTAAGCCTGATTTATCTTGGGAAGGTTACTTTCTTCCTGGAGTTATGGCTGGCTCACTTGGTTTTATTGGATTGGTAGCTTTTTACTCTGGTCTTGCAACTGGCCGAATGGGTGTTGTTGCTCCAATTAGTGCATTGAGTGTTGTAATTCCAATAACAATTGCTTTTATAAATGGCGAAAAACCAACCTCACTTCAAATCATCGGAATGTCTGTGGCATTGATTGGCGCAGTATGTGCAAGTGGGCCTGAAATCAAAGGTGGATTAGCAGTCAGGCCAATTATTCTGGCAGTTATCGCTGCTTGTGGTTTTGGTGGGGCGGTAACTTTTATTGCGAAAGGTTCTGCAACAAGTGCACTTATGACTATGACAACGATGCGTTTTACAACTTTTATCGTGGCACTTTTCTTATTTGCTCGCTTTAGATCTGTTGGTGGGTTGAAAGTAAAAAATCTGCCAATTTTAATTCTGATCGGGGGTGCAGATTTTGCAGGTAATTTACTTCTAGGTGTTGCTACAACAAAAGGGTTGGTTTCAGTTGCGGTAGTGCTCGGCGCCTTATATCCAATCATTACTGCATTGCTTGCATATAAATTCTTAAATGAGATTTTACACAAGATTCAATACCTTGGAATAGCCTTTGCGATCACTGGTGTTGCACTTATTTCACTTGGCTAGTTTTTTATAAAGCCTAAACTCACAGCTGCCCACGATTTCATTTTCAACTAATTCAAAACTGCGAGTTAAATCTGAAATTGATATTTGATTATCACCGGTTAGCTCTAGATTTATTGTTAGATAAAACTGATCAATTAAAGAATCTGAGATCATCTGGGTAAGCAAGCCGGGGCCAGCTTCAACCAGCAGGTTTATAACCTCTTTGCCACTTTCAAATTTTGAGCCAATCTCAGATATCAACTCCTTAGCCGATAATGAGAATTGCTTTGCCAATTGATTTTTTGGTTGCAATCTAACTTTGGTATGAGTCAGGATGTATAGGGGAATTGGAGTTTTCTTATACGGCTCACGCCTTGCGGTATTTCCACCAATTAGGATCAAATCATTTTTTAGGCGCAGTGCCTGAAATCGCTCTCGATCTTCTTGGGTAGAAAGCGGGGTTGAGGAGCCTGATATCGAGGTTGATCCATCTTTGCCAACGATCAGGTTGGCTGTGACGATCACTGGTTTCATGGAGTACAGGCTATCGAGTGTCAGTGCTCTGATCTAATCTTTTTCTATGATCATCGATTGCAATTCCTGTGTAATGCGCCAAATCGCCTGTGGTGATTGTGTTGTTTCTGTGTTGCTTGAAATTAAGCCAACACCAGAAAAAAATGCCGAGTTTAGTAACTCTGACAAAGCTGCAATTTCAAATTTAGCCTCGGTTGGATTAGTCCCACCACTTAGGTTTAAGCCCGCTAGCAAGAGTGGCGCGAGCCGGAAGAAAACCGGCTAATTATGAATAATTTCACCCTAATTTAGAAAATTCTCAGCGTAATACGCTTACGCCGGGTTGAGTAAGTAAGGTTTTGGCGGTTAGCCTTTATAAATGAAATTTTGGCTTAGAAGCATTTTCGCTCTGATTATTGGTGCAGGAGTATTAACTCCACTTCCTGCCAATGCTGCGCCAAACTTAATCGAGGTTCAAGGCCGGGTAAGAGATTTGCAGGAACAGGCAACAACTGCGGCCGAGGGTGCACAAGAAGCTAAGGTCCAATTAGCAAAACTAAAGAAAACTCTAAGCACTGTTCAGCAACAAGCCAGCCAGCAAGGTGCATCGGTTGATGCATTGAATAAAACTATTGGTGCAATCGCTAATGAGCGTTATAAATCAGGGCCAGTGAGCCAGGCCATGGAGTTGTTATTTTCGTCAGATCCATCTTTATACCTCTCAGCGGCCGGATCCCTTGAAGCGGTAACTAGACAAAAGACAGCTGACTTAAAGAAGTTTTCAGTTGCAACCCAAAGATTAAATGCCACCTCGCTTACGGTGGAGGATAAGTTGGCGATGGTTAAGGCAGCGGAGGCAAAATTCACCCGACAATTAGCGCTCGCTAATTCAAAATTGAAAGAGGCAGAGGAGTTATTAGCTAAATTAACAGCTGCAGAGCGAGAGCGGTTAGCTAAATTGACTAATGATCAAGAGGATGCTGATCAACAAAAATCTTTAAGTGATGCTAACAAGTATGCTGGTGTATCTGGCAGAGGTGGAACCGCAATTAAATATGCATTAGCTCAAATCGGTGATAAGTATGTATTTGGTGCTGACGGCTTAACTTTCTGGGATTGCTCAGGACTTACTATGAGAGCGTTTGGAGCTGCTGGTGTTTCATTACCGCACTCATCCAGGGCTCAATATAGATATGGAAAAGCTGTGGCAAAGAAGGATTTACAACCTGGTGATTTAGTATTTTTTGGAAAACCAATTTCACATGTTGGAATTTACCTAGGTCCAGATCGAATGTTGCATGCTCCACGATCTGGTAGCCGAGTTAAAATCGCAAATATGGATATGGGCAGAAAACCTTATATTGGAGCCCGCCGTTTATAACGAGAAGAAAGTTCTCCTAGTTACAAATGATCTAGGGCCTCGAGCTGGTGGAATTGAAACTTTTGTACTTGGCCTAGTAGAGGGATTACCAAAAAATTCTTTAGTAATTTACACCTCATCTCAAAAAGGTGATGAAGCATTTGATTTGGATCTATTGAATAAATTTGGAGCGGTTGTAATTAGAGATAGAGCAAAAATCCTGCTGCCAACTCCAAGAATTTCAAGGCGAGCAGCCCGAATCCTTAAGCAATACCAAATTAAAAATGTTTGGTTTGGAGCTGCTGCACCACTTGGTTTAATGGCAAATCAGTTAAGAAAGGCCGGAGCTACCAAGATTGTTGCCCTGTCTCATGGACACGAGGTTTGGTGGGCAAGGATTCCAATACTCAGAGGTTTGTTGAAAAAGATAATTAAAGAGGTTGATCACCTTGGGTATCTTGGTGACTTTACAAAGAGCAAGATAATCAAAATTAGTGGAGCAGAGAATAAATTTGTGCAGATTGCACCAGGCATTGATACAACTCATTTTTCACCAAGGAGTGCAAATCCAGAGTTGATTAACAAGTATAAATTGGAAGGAAGGCGCGTAATTGTCTGTGTAAGCCGATTAGTCCATCGCAAAGGTCAAGACCAATTAATCAAGGCAATGCCAAAGGTGCTTGAAAAATA
>Ga0214168_1000062_pt1 | contig 41457 bp, 41 predicted proteins | sample LakMenepilimnion_FD_153002 | JGI IMG/M metagenome (GOLD analysis project Ga0214168, IMG submission 153002) | Freshwater microbial communities from Lake Mendota, WI - Practice 29OCT2010 epilimnion v4 | ecosystem: Environmental > Aquatic > Freshwater > Lake > Epilimnion/Euphotic zone | place: Lake...
GCTGTGGTCTAAACCTATCCTTTAAACTTCAATTTCTAGCCATAGAGGGGGAAATCTGTGGATAGAGGGCGAAGATAGGTGTAATCGCAACAGATTGCAAGTGGTTATCCACACCAATAAAGCTATGAGGGTGGCATTAGGGCCGGTTTGACCCATCTTGTCCCCAGCCTCTACCCTTACCACCCATACCGCTGTGACCCTTAATCGGGAGAAACAATAATTTTAGGAGAGATTTATGAAGCGCACCTTCCAGCCCAACGTTCGTAAACGGGCTAAAAAACATGGTTTCCGTGCCCGCATGGCCACTCGTGGCGGACGAGGTGTTTTATCAGCTCGTCGCGCTAAAGGCCGAGCCAAAATCTCTGCTTAATTAAAAAACTTTAACTGTGTTACCTAAACCAAACCGGCTACGGGCTGGATCAGATTTTAATCTCATCACAAAAACTGGAGCGCGCTTTTCCTCCCCAAATTTAGTTTTGTATGCAAACCTAGCAAAAACTGAAGACCCAAAGGTTGGTTTCATTGTTAACCGATCAGTTGGTGGCTCAGTCACTCGTCACCTAGTTACTCGAAAATTACGTCACAACTTTGCCAGCCATCTATCAAAGCTGCCAAATAATTTAATGTTGGTGGTTAGAGTTTTAAAATCTCAGACCGATTACACCACAGAGGTTGAGCAGTTAATTGAAAAAGCATTGATTAAGTTTTCTAGCCAAAACAATAAGGCAGATCTATGAAGCAAATTTTAATTGCGCCAATTAAGTTATATCAAAAATATATCTCACCATTATCTGCACCCCGTTGTAAGTACTACCCATCCTGCTCTACCTATACCGAGCTTGCTATTGCTGAGTTTGGTTTAAAAGGGTTATTGATGGGCATTTATAGATTTGTTAGGTGTAACCCCTTCTCCCACGGAGGGGTGGATTACCCATCAAAAAATGCAGCAATTAAGGTTAGAGAGAGGCAAACAATTTAATGAGTGAGATCCTAAACCCCTTATATACCGCAGTTTCTTGGGTACTAATCACCTTCCATGATCTTCTTAACTTTACCAACAACGAAGATCTGCAATGGTCGGTCGGAATTATCGCACTGGTAATTTTAATCAGAATTATTTTGATCCCACTATTTGTTAAACAGATTAAATCTCAAAGAGCTTTAACTGCATTACAACCACATATGAAGGCGATTCAAAAGAAGTATAAAGATGATCGCCAGAAGCAATCTGAAGAGATGATGAAGCTATATAAGGAGCACAAAACAAATCCACTTGCCTCCTGTTTTCCAATCCTGGCGCAAGCTCCTATTTTCTTCGCATTGTTCTGGGTATTAAATGGAATTAGCCAAAACAAACCACATGGATTGTTAAAGGGCGAATATTTAGTTTCAGCTCAAGAAGCTAGTTTTTTTGGCGCCCCACTATCTGACACCTTCCTTGGCGCGGATGTAACCAGCACAAAAATTATTGCGATTGCTTTGATTATTTTTATGTCTGCCACCACCTTCACCACTCAACGACAGTTGATGGTTAAAGGAATGCCTAAGATGGATTCATCAAACAACATGATGCTGCAACAGCAAAAAATTATGTTGTATTTATTCCCAATCATTTTTGCAGTAACTGGTGTTAACTTTCCAATTGGAGTTTTAATTTACTGGTCAACTACAAACCTTTGGACTTGGGGCCAGCAGTACTACGTAATTAAAAGAAACCCAACACCAGGATCTCCTGCATATGAAGAGCTGCAAAAAAAGCGAGCAGCAAAAGGATTACTTGATGAAAAAAGTAATGATCAAGATGGAACCACAATTGTTGAAAACCAACCAGAACAAACTGGTCAACGTAAACAACCAAAGAAAAAGAAGAAGCGCCGTTAGTTAAAACCGACAAATCATTACAAAAACTATCAAATCACTACAAAGTACTTTGGAGGAGTTATGAGCAAGGTTAAGAGTGAAAAGAGCGAAGAGAAGGTAGTTGAAAAGAAGAGCCTGATCGCCCAACTCGAGGAGGAGGGGGATGTAGCAGCTGATTACCTAGAGGGGCTGCTAGATATCGCAGATCTTGATGGGGATATTGATATTGATGTTGAGAATGACCGAGCTGCCCTAGCTATTGCTGGCGGCAAACTTTCCCACCTAGTTGGTGGTCGAGGTGAGGTTTTAGATTCACTTCAGGAGCTAACCCGGCTTGCGGTTCAAACCTCACTTGGCGAGCGCAGCAGATTGATGCTTGATATCGACAACTTTAGAAGTGATAAAAAGGCCGAGCTAGCCGAGTTAGCTAAAGAGACCGCTGAAGAGGTTAAATCAACTGGTGAGGCGATCAAGCTTCGCCCAATGAATGCCTTTGAGCGAAAGGTTGTCCACGACACCATTCAAGAGATTGGCCTAACCAGTGAATCTGAGGGTGAAGACCCAGATCGCTGTGTTGTAGTCCTTCCTGCTTAAGGTTTCACGTGAAACCAACCCCTGAGCTACTCGCCTACTTTGGCGATAATCAGGAGAGGATCCAGGCTTACGCCCTCCTGCTAAAAACCGAGGGGATCGAGCGCGGCCTAATTGGCCCCAAAGAGGGGGATCGGATCTGGCAGCGCCATATTGCCAACTGCATCCCGATCACCACCATTATCAAACCAAACATTCGCCTAGTTGATATTGGCTCAGGGGCTGGTCTTCCTGGGATTGTGATCGCCCTGGCCCGGCCTGATCTGAAGGTAACCCTGGTTGAACCATTGCAGCGCCGGGTGGATTTTTTAACTGAGGTAGTGGCCAAACTTGATATCCCAGTTGAGGTGATCAGAGGCCGGGCTGAGATTGTTAAAAAGCAGTTTGAGGTAGTTACTGCAAGAGCGGTTGCACCTCTTGAGAAGCTGATCCAAATCTCCTGGCACATGATTCCCAAAGGTGGCCAACTTTTGGCGATAAAGGGCGAAGGCGCCCAGGCCGAGTTAGATATAACCAAGCTCAAAAAGGGCTCTACTGCCAAAATCCATGAAATATCACTACCAAATCTGCCTGTTGCAAGGGTGGTTGAGGTGGGTAAGGGTGCTTAACTTCGCCCCATGAGGGCAGAGGATGTTTCACGTGAAACCACAGAGACTGCGGGGGCAAAACCTGTCATTGGGGTGCGCCGGCTTAAAGAGCCAATGGTTGCCCCACTTAAAACCCGGATCTTTACCGTGGCCAACCAAAAGGGCGGGGTAGGAAAAACCACCTCAGCTGTAAATATTGCCGCAGCCTTATCAATGGGTGGGTTAAAGGTTTTAGTAATTGATTTAGATCCACAAGGAAATGCCTCAACTGCATTTGGAATTGATCGCACCTTAAATGGTGGAATCTATGATGTTTTAATTAACGATACGCCAATTGCAGATGTGGCGGTAAAAGTTGCAGGATTTCCCCATCTTGAAGCGGTTGCAGCAAACTCTGATTTAGCAGGAGCTGAGATTCAACTTGTGCCAACAGTAGCCCGTGAATTTAGATTGCAATCTGCATTACAAACTTTTTTAACTGCAAAACAAAATGCTGGTCAACGTTTTGATTATGTTTTTATTGATTGTCCACCAAGTCTTGGGTTATTAACTATTAACGCACTCGCAGCAGCTGATGAAGTTTTAGTTCCAATTCAATGCGAGTACTACTCATTAGAGGGTTTGTCATTATTAATTCAAACTTTAACTGAGGTGCAGAAACGATTAAATCCAAAAATCTCATTAAGCACAATTATTTTAACAATGTTTGATGGCAGAACCAGACTTGCAAATGATGTTGCTGAAAATGTTAAAAAACATTTTCCATCTGAGTTAATTAATACGCCAATTCCAAGAGCGGTTCGGGTATCAGAAGCACCATCTTATGGTCAAACTGTAATGACATATGATGCCTCAAGTCCTGGCGCTATTGCATATATGTCTGTTGCCCGAGAGATTGCAAATCGTGGTGGTGCACCAATTAATCTTAAAAACGAGATTGCCTAATGAGTACTCGCAAAGGTGGTTTAGGTAGAGGGCTAGATGCATTAATTCCAACCTCAGTTATGCCAACTGAGATTAAAACTCAAGCAGGAGTATTAACTGCAAGTCGAGATGAGATTGATGTAAATAACATTAGCGCTAATCCAAAACAACCAAGAACTGTTTTTGATGAAGATTTGTTAACTGAATTAGCATTATCAATTAAAGAGGTTGGCTTACTTCAACCACCAGTTGTTCGATCTATAGGTAATGGCAAGTATCAATTAATTATGGGTGAGCGGCGCTTTCGGGCCGCCAAACTTGCTGGGCTTAAAAGCATTCCGGTAATTATTAGACAAACAAGTGATGATCAATTACTACGTGAGGCGTTAATTGAAAATATTCATAGAAGCCAATTAAATCCACTAGAAGAAGGTGCTGCATATCAGCAGTTATTAAATGATTTTTCATATACCCATGATGAATTAGCTACAAAACTAAGTAAATCAAGGCCGGCAATCACAAACACAATGCGCCTGCTTAATCTGCCACCTGCGGTGCAACGTAAGGTTGCAGCCGGAGTTATCTCAGCCGGACATGCCAGAGCACTTTTGTCTTTAAGTGATGATAAAGAGATTGAAAATTTAGCAAATCGAATTATTGCTGAAGGCTTAACGGTAAGAGCGGTGGAGGAGATTGTTGCAACCGGTGGGGCAAAGGTAAAAAGTGGTGGAATAAGAAGTGGAAAAATTGTTGCACCAAAATTAAAGCAAATTTCAGAGGCGCTCTCAGATCGCTTGGATACCAGAGTTAATATCGAACTTGGAAAGAAAAAAGGAAAGATAGTTATTGAGTTTGCAACTATTGAGGATTTAGAGCGAATCAATACCGAGATTCAAAAAAGCAAGTAACTAAAAAATTTTGAGATCTAGCGATAAATACTGCTGCTTAAAAATGAGGCATTAATTGCATGAATAGAATTTTAGAAATCCAAGGCCTACGCGCCCTTGCTGCTTTATTGGTGGTTATATATCACGCTGATTTTATTCCAGGTGGCTTTATCGGAGTTGATATATTTTATGTAATCTCTGGATATTTGATTACAGGTTTAATCTTAAGAGAGATTCAAAGCAGTGGCGGGTTGAACTTAAAAAACTTTTATCAGCGCCGGATTAAGAGATTACTACCTGCATCGGTTTTAGTTTTAATCGTAACTGCCTTTATTTCCTATCTAATACTTCCCCCAATCCAGCGAGCAGAGCTGGGCAGAAATGTTTTGGCAGTTGGCTTACTTGTTTCAAATTATGCATTTGCCTTCTGGGAGACTGATTATCAAAATTTAGGGGCTAACCCTTCAGCATTAATTCATTACTGGTCACTTGCAGTTGAGGAGCAATTTTATTTGATATGGCCGATTTTCATCTTGTTAATTTCAAGAATGGGAATACGAAAAATAAAGTGGTCGATTTTTTCAGTATTTGCAATCTCACTGATTTTTTCAATCTGGCAAACCCAAAGCTCATCGATTTTAGCTTTTTACTCACTACACACCAGAGCTTGGGAGTTAGCGGCTGGGGCATTAATCCTCTTTATTCCAAAACCACTCAAAGCCTTTTTGGATAAGAATCAGAAAATACTTGCATTATTTGGGCTTGGTTTAATCACCTACGCAACCATCATCTTTAACTCTCAAACCCCATTTCCAGGTCTTTTTGCCCTACTTCCAGTAATTGGTACATTCTTGTTAATCACCTCAATAGGTGCTTGGCCTAAATTGATCAGGCAGCTATCAAATAACAGAACCACCCAATGGCTTGGTGCAATCTCTTACTCTCTTTATCTATGGCATTGGCCAGCTCTACTTCTACCTAGCATTTATCTAGAGCGAGCATTACTTGCAAGTGAAAAAATACTTTGTGTAATTATCACTATTATTTTGGCTCACCTAACATATAAATTTGTTGAACAACCAATTAGATATGCAAAGCTGGATGCAAAGGCAGTTTATAAAACTCTCGCTTCATCTGTTGCAGTAATTACCTTAATTAGTGTTGGCATTATCGCAACAAATACAACAAAGTTTTATGTCAAAGAGGTAAACCAAACCTTTGATCTAGTTGAAATTACCGCACAACCTAAGGTCTATACCGATGGCTGTCATGCTGGATGGGGTGAAACCTCATCAAATGATTGTGTTTATGGAGATCTAACTTCAGATAAAACAATCATCTTATTTGGCGACTCCCACGCCGCTCAATGGTTTGAGCCATTAAATTCAATTGCAACTAGGGATGGCTACAAATTGATCTCTCTTATAAAATCTGCCTGCCCAGCTTTTGAATTACCACGGGTAAGTAAGGGCTCATATAAAAAAGAGGAGTGCGCCACTTGGCAGGAAAACTCGATAAATAGAATTAAAGAGCTCACACCAGAGTTTGTAATTATCAGTACTTTTTCACACTACAACCTTTATGATAAAAACAGCCAGAAGGAAAATTATTATGTTAGCGGGCAGAAAGATTTATTTAATAAATTAAGTGATTATAGCCAAAATCTGATCTACCTATCTGACACACCAAAGCCTGAAAAAGACATTCCTAACTGTTTATCTAATAACTCACTTTCATCTTGTAATGAGATTAAAAGATCCTCAAATAAAGTTTATGAAGGATTTTTAAAGATTGATCCATATAAATGGTTTTGCAAAAATGGGTGTGATGCAATCAATGATAATTATGTGGTCTATCGCGATGCCTCCCATATTTCAATTGCAGCAGCAATTGCAGCAACTGATAATTTAAGAGATTCTTTAGTAAAAGCTGGCTTACTTAATTAATCTGTCTGCTATCCATCTCAGTTTTAATTACCCCAGCTAGAGCCTTAATTCCTTCAGTAATTCGCTCAGCAGTTGGGTGACAGAATGAAATTCTTAGCGACCATGAGCCAAAACCATCAGCATAAAAGGCTGTTCCCGGCACATATGCAACCTTTGCTGCAATCGCTTTTGGAACAAGTGCGTTGGTGTCAATCTCAGGTGGCAAGGTAACCCAGATATAAAAACCACCACCTGGTTTAGTCCAAGTAGCACCCTTTGGAAAATATTTATCTAATGCAGCTAATGCTGCATCTCTTCTTTCTTTATATAACTTAGCAAAACTTGCAATTTGATCTCGCCATGGCTGGTTAGCTAAATAACTTGAGATAACTAACTGTGTGAAGTTTGAAGGACAAAGAATTGATGATTCAGATGCGATAACCATCTTGTCCTTTAATGATTGTGGAACTAGCGCCCAGCCAACCCTTAGGCCAGGTGCAATAGTTTTTGAAAAAGTTCCTAAGTAAATTACATTTTCTGAATCACTTGCCCGCATTGCATTTGGCGATGGCTTATCAAAACCTAGTAAGCCATATGGGTTATCTTCGACAATAAAAATTTGCGCCTGACGGCAGATATCTAGAATCTCACTACGGCGATCGGCCGGCAATAAAACACCAGCTGGGTTTTGGTAATTTGGAATTAAATATAAGAACTTAATTTTTCGACCAGCAGCTTTTGTTGTTTTAATCGCCTCTTCAAGAGCGGATGGAATCAAACCATCTTGATCCATTGCAACATGAACTACCTGGGCTTCATATTGTTTAAATGTGCCAAGTGCGCCAACATATGATGGAGCTTCAACTAGAACCACATCACCTGGATCAATAAAAATACGAGAGATTAAATCCAACGCTTGTTGGGAACCAGTTGTTACCACCACATCATCTGGGTGGGCTTTAATTCCTTCAAGTGCCATCACATCACAGATTTGTTCACGTAATTTTGGATGACCCTGGCCACTGCCATACTGCAAAGCCTCTGCGCCATTTTCTAAAATCAAATTATTTGTAACCGATGCCATCATCTCCATTGGCAGCGCTGAAAGATTTGGCATTCCACCAGCCAGAGAAACAATTTCAGGTCTGCTTGCAACTGCAAATAAAGATCTAATCTCACTTGCCTTCATACCTACTGCGCGATGGGCAAAACGTTCAGGAAGATTTTCTGGCTCACCTGTGTGAATACGGACAGGGGCATCTGTTTTAACTACCCGAAGATTTCTACCTGAATCCATTAACCAAGTTTGCCATAGAGCAGGCGGTGATAAAACTAGTTTCTAAGCCCAGCTCTTCTTAAATCAGATATTTTCAAGGTGCCAGTCTTGGCATCGGCCTCAGCTGATAAGTAAAGACGCTGAATTGCCACAATTATCGCCTCAGCCAATTGATCTCTAAAAGCAGCCGACGCCAATCGCTTGGCATCTTGAGGATTAGAAAGATAACCTAAATCAATTCTTACCGCAGGTGCTGAAGTTAATCGCAGCAACTCCCAACTTTTAGCATGTGTTCGGCAATTTAATAAATCAGTTCTGGCACAAATCTCTCTTTGCAATAAATTAGCAAATCTTTCACCAACTACCGATCTAACTCCTTTGTCATCTCTGCCATAATAATAAGTGGCAACTCCATTTGCTTTCTCATTTTTATAGCTATCTACCTTTAAAGCAATTACTAAATCAGCATTAACTGAGTTTGCAGTTTGAATCCTTTCTTTCTCAAGAGGTGAGTTATTAGCACTTCGGGTTAAAACCACATTTACACCAAGTGCAATTAATCTTCCCTCTAATCGCTGGGCTAGATCAAAAACCACCTCAGATTCAACGACGCCATTTTGGCTCTCACCTGTAAATTCACCACCCCAGCTTGGATCAATCACAACCACCTTGTTGGCTAACGCCGGTGAGCGAACCGCATGTTTAACACTTTCTCGTAACGCAGTTGATGCACCACCTGAGACGGTTTTAACCAATCTCATTAATGAAATTAAAGTTGCTGGACCACATTTGCCATCACTTACAATTCCAACTGATTTTTGTAATTCCTTGACAGCACCTTCGGTAATAGCACCGAACATTCCATCAACCTTGCCGCAATTGAATCCAAGCTCTAATAACCGATCTTGCAAATTACTGACATCATCCCCACGCATTAATGCCGCAGGATTAAATAACAAAACTCGGTCACCAAGTTTAAATCGTGCCTCCTCCAAGGCTCTGGCAGTAATTTCATTTATTACCCCAGTTGCAGTTAACCCTCGCTCTTGCTGAAAGGCCTTAATGCCTTGAGTTAGGTTTTCATCAAAAATATTAGTTGGGTTTTTAAGAAAACCAAGCCGAGTTAAGGTATTTGCAATTAATTCAACCGCATCAGAGCGATCACCTAATTTTGGTTGATCGCTCATAAATTATTAATTGCTATCTAAGTGTTACTTAATAAAGCTTTCAAGATCTTTCAGTAATGCTGGTTTTGGCTTTGCGCCAACAATAGTTTTCACTACTTCCCCGCCTACAAACACATTCATGGTTGGGATTGAAGAGATGCCATATTTCATAGCAATAGCGCCCTCCTCATCGGTGTTTAACTTAACAATCTTTAACTTATCGCCATACTCATTTGAAATCTCTTCCAAAATTGGACCAACAGCACGGCATGGACCACACCACTCGGCCCAAAAATCAACTAATACTGGGGTGGAACTTTTTAGAACTACTGATTCAAAATCAGCTGTCGTTACCTTTGATGTTGCCATTTTTTCTCTCCTTAAGTTATCTGCCTATCCTACTTTTAAAATTAATGTCCTGCTAAAAACCTCTCAGCATCCAATGCTGCTTGGCAGCCTGATCCAGCTGCTGTAATTGCTTGGCGGTAGGTGAAATCAACGAGATCACCACAGGCAAAAACGCCCGGAATTTTTGTTTTAGTAGTTCGACCTTCAACTAAAACATAACCCTCAGCATTTAAATCAACCTGACCTGTCACCAACTCACTTCTTGGCAAATGACCGATAGCAACAAATAACCCAGTGAAATCTTTAACACTTTCCTCGCCAGTAACAGTATTTTTTAATTTAAGACCAGAAACCTTCTCTTCACCCAAGACATCAATTACTTCATGATTAAATAAAAACTCAATTTTAGGATTAGCAGCCGCTCGATCAACCATAATCTTTGATGCTCTAAATGAATCACGGCGATGGATTAATACAACTTTGCTAGCAAACTTAGTTAAAAAGTTTGCCTCCTCCATAGCTGAATCACCACCACCTACAACTGCGATTACTTGTTCTCTAAAGAAGAAACCATCACATGTTGCACACCAGGAAACTCCTCGGCCAGATAATCTTTTTTCATTTGGCAAACCAATCTCTTTATAGGCAGAGCCCATTGCCAAGATAACTGATTTTGCTTTGACGGTATTTCCAGATCCATCGGTTAACTCTTTTATCTCACCAGTTAATTTCATAGAAACAATGTCATCGGTAATAATTTTTGCATCAAATCTTTCAACCTGCTTGCGCATTGACTCCATAAGTTCAGGGCCCATAACACCTGTTGCAAAGCCAGGAAAATTCTCAACCTCAGTAGTGTTCATTAATGCACCACCGGCGGTAACAGAGCCTTCGTAAATAATTGGTTTTAATTGGGCACGGGCAGCATAGATTGCTGCGGTATATCCGGCAGGACCAGATCCAACAATTACTACCTCATTAACATTACTCATGTTCAGAGCCTATTGCCTTCCTGCCTTGATTACTTTTATTAATGATGTGACCTCGGCGATTTTTAGTAGTTTCAAGATTAAGAAATACAAAACAACCGATACTGATACAACGCCGATCAATTGGATTAAATTCCCACCAGCAAAGCGCTCCCGTAGTAGCCAAATTGGGGTGATTACCAAACCAAATATCAGGATTAACTTAAGGTAGAAGAAGGTGATTTTTAAAACTGGTAAATGTATTTGATGGCGTTTAACCAAATAAAAAGAGATACCAGCGCCAATAAAATAATGAATAGTGAATATGGCAGCTAACCCAACAGTTACATATTTGGGCTCTAAGTAATTGGCTGCCAACAGGGAAAGTGCAACTGAGATTAGATTCATAATCAAATTACCTAAAACTTGAGATTTAAGGTTCTCAAAGGCATTTAACCCGCGCAGCAGTACCAGATTTATGCTTACTGGGATTAAACCAAAGGCAAAAGCTGCCAGCGTTAAACCTAAATAATTTGCATCTTGGGTTGAAATACCAAAATACAAAACATTTGAAACTAATTCACCAAATGCAAAAAACAAAATTGCCGCTGGAACAGTAAATAAGCCGATTAATTTCATCGCCATACTCATTGAATTTGTGATCTCTAAATACTTCTTATCAATTACTAAATTAGAAATTTTAGGAAGTAAAGCGGTAACTATTGAAACTGCAATAATTGAATGCGGCAGGATCAATACCAAATATGCATTTGCATAAGGGGTGTATCCAACTCCAGTAGTAATACCATCGGATGCGGCATTAATTGCAGCAGAGGTAGCAATATTAATTGTGACAAGATATGAAAGTTGTGAGATTAATGCATAAACAAAGCTCCAGCCAGCAAGTTTAAATGACTTAACAATTTGAGCATTCACCCAATCAAACTTCAAAGATAACTTAACACCACTCTTAATTATGACCGGGAATAAAATTACAGCCTGGGCTAGGTATCCAGCTGTCGTGCCAAGACCTAACCACAACAATTGATCATCTGAAATATTGTTAACACTTAGGTTTTGATTGTTGGATAACAAAAATCCAAATAATGCGATTGTAATTAGATTATTAATTACTGGAGCCCACATCATGGGTCCAAATTTGCCTTTAGCATTTGCAATCTGACCAAGTAAAGCAAATAGACCTAAAAAGAAGATTTGTGGCAGGCAGTAACGCATCAAAGAAACAGTGATATCAAATTCAGTTCGCCCTGCATAATCTGGGGCATAGATATTTACAATTTGTGGCGCAAATACAATACCCAGAACTGTCAGTAAAAATAAAAAAGTAATTGTTAAGGTAAATAATCTAGAAATAAATGCGTTACCACCATCTGAATCTCTTAATGATCTAACAATTTGTGGGACAAAAACTGCAGTTAACGCCCCACCAACTAGCAAGTTATATAAAATATTTGGCATTGTGTTGGCAACGTTGTAGGTATCGCCAAGGAGTGCGGTTCCCAACAAAGCAACCACTAATAAATTTCGGATTAATCCTGTTACTCGGGAGGCGATAGTGCCGACTGCCATCACAGAGGAGGCGCGCACTAATTGACTATCTGACATTACTTTCGCCGCCTTACCCTACGGACACTTTGGACAATTGCTGCCAAAAATAAAAGTACCGCAGCACCTGAGGTAATCCAGGTGGCGACGGGGCTAATTACTGAAAGTTTTAGATTTATATTTACCGGATACCCAATTGGTCGATTATCTAGGTTTGTAAGCTGGGCAAGTAAGGCCGATTCTCCGCTGGCTAACACCTCAATTGGTAGCAACACCTGTTGCTTTGAATTTGGCTCTAGCAGGATCTTATCCACTGAAGAAACAACCACCTTGCTATTAATTGCTCTAATGCTTAGCTTTAAATTCACTGGTGTATCAAAGTTATTTACCAAAGTAATTGGCAACTCCTCTTTTGCTGAGGTAATAGTGAATTTTGATTTTGTAACTCTTAATTTGTTTCTCATACCAGTGATTGATTTATCAAAATCTTTAAGTAAATAAGAAATGCTTTCTTTGTCGATATCTGGGTTTAACAACTGGCTAATTCTTAATTGATAGGAAAGCAACTCATCTTTATCTACTACTGTACCCAACAAATTAATCTGCCGCTGCATGTACTTTATTAAATTAATATTTGATTTAGAAAGTGGCTGCTTTTCACCATTTATTGCAGCACTTTCTGAAGTTGATCGTATCAGCGCCTGTTCAAGTGCATTTTTGCCACCAGATTTAATAGTTTGTAATTCATTTTTCAATAATTGGTCAACCCAATAATTTGATGGGTTTCCGTAGATAAGTGAGTAAATTCTTTGACCTTTACTTACTCTTTCAAATTGGGCTAACCAATCCTTTGCAATTTGCTGGCCAGTAGGTGTTGCTCCATCTAAAACCCCATAACCATTACTCATAGCCAATATCTCTTCAATTGTTGCTGGATCTATTAACCAAGAGCGAACACTTTTTGAGTTTGAATAAACCAATATTCCTAGTGAGCCAGTTGGTGAAAGTTTTATTGCAAGTAAATCATCAAAGAAAACACCATCTGATAAGCGATGAGTTGGCTCTGAAATCACAACCACTTGAACAGCGCTAGCAGCCGGTGAGAGGGTAAGTGGAATTAATAGCGCGGCTATTAAAACCCAAATCTTTTTCACGGTACTAGCTGTCCTGATTTTGCAATAAGTTTTCGTTCATCCGGATATGCAAGTTTGCTAACAATCTCCTCGATCGGAAACCAAGCAACATCATCAACCTCAGTTACTTGAGGGGCTAATTTGCCACCTACTTCAGTAAATAAAAAGTGGTGAACAGTTTTATGAATTCTTTTTCCACTTGCCATAAACCAAAAATCAATCACACCAAGAGATCTTGTAATCTCACTCTTAATGCCCGTTTCTTCAGCAACCTCACGGATTGCAGCCTCCTCTGGTGATTCACCCTCTTCAATATGACCTTTTGGTAGCGACCAAAGCAATCTTTCATGGGATGCATCTTTAGGATCTAATCTGCCAATTAATAAACCTTTGGTGCCGGTTTTATCAACGACTAAACCTCCAGCACTTACCTCATCAATTCGTTTTGCATATTTAACCCGTGGGTTATTTTTTCCACCCTGATTACCCTTATTGTTTTTGCGGTTTGGTGAATTATGTTTTTTAGCGGGCTTACCAGAACTACTATTTTGCGCACCCTTACGAGTACTGCCTAAATCCTGATTGCCACCCGCATTATCTGCTGGGGTCATATCGTAAGGATACTGCCTCAAACTGCTAATGACTCGGGTATTGCCCACTCGGCTCCAAGCCTTCCTGCTCTAACCTAGTACCACCGTGAAAACACCAATCGATGCAGCCGCCCAACTTGCGATAACCACTCTCACTTCTCGAGCACCTGAGGCAACAGAGTTAGCATCCTTATTTAAATCTGCCGGATATAAATTAGCTTTAGTTGGCGGACCAGTTCGCGATGCAATTTTAGGCAGACTTGGAAATGATTTAGATTTCACAACCGATGCTCATCCAAAAGATTGTGAAAAAATATTAAATAAATGGGCTGATTCTGTTTGGGATATTGGCGCAGCATTTGGAACTGTGGCAGGAAAAAAAGGTGAGATCACAGTTGAGGTTACAACTTATCGAAGTGAAAGTTATGACAGCTCCTCTCGTAAACCAAATGTTGAGTTTGGTAAAACTATTGAAGGTGATTTAGCAAGAAGAGATTTCACAATCAATGCAATGGCACTTGAGCTAACCACCCCTGAGCCAACCTTTATCGATCTATTCAATGGTGTTGCAGATTTGCAAAATAAATTAATCAAAACACCAGGAAAGGCTGAAGAATCCTTTAGCGATGATCCACTGCGAATGATGCGGGCGGCAAGATTTATGAGCCAGCTTAATTTTGAAATTGATCCATCTGTTTTGGTGGCAATTAAAAGCATGGCAACGAGGCTTGAGATAATTTCATTTGAGCGAATCCGCGATGAGTTCATTAAGATTTTAATGAGCCCATCACCAAGAATTGGCATAACTGTATTAGTTGAAACTGGTTTAGCTGATTACTTCCTGCCTGAGGTGCCAAAGTTAAAACTTGAAATTGATGAACATCATCACCACAAAGATGTTTATGAGCACTCACTAACGGTTTTAGAGCAAGCAATTGGCTTAGAAAGCCGATTGGACGGACCAAATTTAACATTGCGCCTTGCTGCATTACTACATGACATTGGCAAGCCAAAAACAAAGCAATTAATTGCAGGTGGCGGGGTTTCATTTCATCACCACGAGGTTGTTGGGGCCAGAATGTGTAAAGAGCGAATGAAGAAACTTCGTTTTGATAACCACATGATTGAAGATGTTTCTCAATTAGTTTTCCTTCACCTGCGCTTTCATGGATATGGCTCTGGTGAATGGACTGATTCTGCTGTTAGAAGATATGTAAGAGATGCTGGTCCATTACTTACCCACCTTCATTTACTTACCAGGGCTGATTGCACTACCCGAAATAAAAAGAAGGCGGAGTCTTTAGCTAAAACTTATGATCAACTTGAAGAGCGGATTGCATTGCTTATGGAGCAAGAGGAGTTAGACAAAATCCGGCCAGATTTATCAGGGGAAGAGATTATGCAAATTCTTGGTATCAAGCCTTCACCAACTGTTGGAAAAGCATATGACTTCTTACTTGAGTTGAGATTAGAAAAAGGACCAATTGGCAAAGAGGCTGCCACAGAAGAGTTACTTACTTGGTGGAAGGGGCAAAATTAGTTTTGCGCATTAAAAATAATGCAGCAAATAAATAAAAGGCAGCGATCGTGATTGGCAATACTGCAGTCACACCATTATCAGGTAATAGAAGAGCCGCTCCTACCGCACCAATTACGATTCCAGCATTGACTGCCACATCATAAAAGGCAAAAACTCGGCCACGAAACTCATCATTAATTTTTGATTGAACCAGGGCATCATTTGTAACTTTAATTCCCTGTCCGCACAACCCAACTAAAAATGCGCTACCAATCATGGTAATTTCATTAACATTTAAAGCGTAAATTAATAAGGGCGGAATACACAAAAACATTAGAAGTCGCATCCATCGGTGGCGACCAAATTTAATTACACCGTATGGTGAAATTATTGCACCCAGTCCAATTCCAATACCAGCAATAGCAAGTGCCATTCCAAATCCAGCAAGACCTGCATCTGGATCTGCCGGATCATTAAATGCATTTCTTTCTAACAATAAAGCCATTAAGGTCAATGCAGTTATGCCACCTCTTTGAATTCCAACTGCAAAAATTCCAACTAAGGCATCAAAATGAGCTCTTAAAATCTTTAAGCCTTCTAATACATCTTTATAGCCACGGGCATGATCTAGTGTTTCATTCTCACTTGGCCCGATCTCATATTTATTTAATCGATATGTTGCAAGTCCTGCGGTAAAAAAGCCAGCAGATGCAACCAAAATAACTACCGCATCTGCAAAATCTGCATTTGAAGATTGGCTAAGTAGATTTTTAATTGCAATTCCTATACCGCCACCAATTACAACCCAAATTGTTCCGCCAGTTACCGCTAATGCATTTGCGGCGATCAACTCCTCTTTCTTTACCAGCAAAGGTAATCCAGCTGAAAGTCCAGATAAAATTAATCGGTTAACGCCAAAGGCAAATAAAACAAATAATGTGAGAATTAATCCAGTTGAGCTGTTGTTAATTAACCAGGCAATTATTAATAAGTTAGCCGCCCTTAGGTAATTACAATTTCTAATTATTCGCTGGCGGGAGAAACGATCTAAGAATGTGCCGACATAGGGACCAATTAATGAGTAGGGCAGCAGAACTACTGCAAATGCCAGTGCGGCAGAAACTGCATTAGGCGCACGTTCAGGTGAGAACAGGACAAAGCTTGCTAGTGCTGATTGGAATAATCCATCAGTTAACTGCCCGCTCCAGCGGACAGTAAGTATCCGATTTAATCTAGAGCCTTTGCCAACCGGCCAAATCCCCATAAGGGTAAGCGTAGTAATTAATTTAGGATTAACCTTGGATCTTATGTTAGCCACGATGCGATCTTCGATCGACTACTCACTTAGTAAGCGGCGCACCCTTATTGCACTCTTTCAAGGAGCTGCAAGTGCAATGGATGCTTGCGATGCTGATCCGTACCTAAGAAGAGCTGCTAAATATCATGGCGAGTTAACAAATCGATCATGTCCAGTTTGTAAGAAATTAAAGATTGTTGAACTTAGATACGCCTTTGGTGATCAACTCGGCCAATACTCAGGTCGAATTAAGAATCAAAATGAGTTGGTTGAGATGCAAAGTGAGTATGGTGAGTTTCGCGTCTATGTTGTCGAGATCTGCACAGATTGCCACTGGAACCACCTAGTGGAATCCTTTTTATTAGGGGATGGCAAATATCGCAAACCACCACGGAAGGTGCGCACCTTATTAGATGAGGATTAACAGGTAATCTTGCCGCATGAGTAATTTGGTTGGAAAACTCCCCCGGCTAGCTTTTCTGGCTACTGGCTTTGCTTTTGTTGCCGGAGTTTTTCTCTTTGGCTTTGCCTATTTCACAGTATCAATTCCAGATCCAAATGCATATGTAAATAGTCAAGCAACCATTATTCAATATGCAGATGGTTCAGAGATCGGCCGAATTGGATCTGAAAATAGAACAGTGGTAACACTTGCTGAAATTCCAATCCATGTTCGAAACGCAGTTATGGCAGCAGAGGATCGAAACTTTTATTCAAACCGCGCCTTTAGTCCAATTGGATTAGCAGCAGCAGTCTGGGACAACATCACCTCACTTGGAAAAGGCCGAGGTGGATCAACTATCACTCAGCAATATGCCAAGACTGCATTTTTAACACCAGAGCGATCAATTCAACGAAAAGTAAAAGAGTTAGTAATTGCTATAAAGCTTGAAAATCAATTTACCAAAGATGAGATTTTAGAAAACTACTTAAACACTATTTACTTTGGCCGCGGTTCATATGGTGTGCAGACCGCCTCCCAAGTTTACTTTGGCACCACTGTTGATAAATTAACTGTTGCCCAAGCAGCGGTTTTGGCAAGTATTTTAAGAAGCCCAGGTTTATATGATCCTGGATTTAAAAAAGAGAATTTACCCCGGCTTGAAAGCAGATTTGCATATGTCATTGATGGTTTAGTTGATGAGGGTTGGCTAACTAAAGAAAAAGCTGACAAAATAAAATTGCCAGTAATTAGCCCAAGAGTTTCCTCCGGAGCCCTTGCAGGTCCTAAAGGTTATGTGATCTCTTGGGTTGAGCGAGAGTTAAATCAACTTGGTTTTACTGATGAGCAGTTAATGATTGGTGGATACATTATTAAAACCACCCTAGTTAAAACCGCGCAAGAGGCCGCCGTTGCTGCAGTGAATAAAGAGGCACCAACTAAAGCACCAGAGAATTTACATATTGGTTTAGTGGCAATTAAGCCTGGCACCGGTGAGATTCTTGCTATGTATGGCGGGCAGGATTATTTAAAGTATCAATTTAATGCGGCCACCCAAGGAATTACCTCAGGTGGTTCATCATTTAAAGCATTCACCTTAGTTGCAGCATTAGAGGAGGGAATTCCACTTTCATCTGTTTGGAATGGTGATTCACCAAAGGTTTACGATGATGGAATCGGCCGGGCGTATCAAGTTAATAATTATGGCGGTGAGAGCTGGGGAAATATGTCCTTGCTAACTGCAACTGAGAAATCAACCAACACTATTTATGTGCCACTTGGAATGAAAGCTGGAGTTGAAAAAGTTGTAGATGTTGCTCGCCGGGCAGGAATTCCAGATTCAGTTGAGATGGTTGCCTCCCCATCTGTTTCACTTGGCGCTGCCAGCCCACATGTAATTGATTTAGCAAATGCTTATGCCACCTTTGCCGCCCAAGGTGTTTATGCAAAACCATTTATTATCAATGAGGTGCAAGGGCCAAATAAAGGAATCTTGTATCAGGGAAGAATTCAAGCTCAAGAAGTATTTAGAAAAGATGTAATGGCAGATTTAACCTATGCATTAAGTAAGGTAACAAGCTCTGGAACCGCAGCTGTTGTTGGATCAAGAGTTGCACGTCCTACCGCTGGAAAAACTGGAACCTCAAATGACAATGCATCTGCTTGGTTTAATGGTTACACCCCAGAGGTTGCCGCATCCGTTGCTTTTTACCGTGATGATGCCACGCAATCTTTAAATGGAATTGGTGGTTTGACCTCGGTAACTGGTGGATCCTTCCCAGCAAGAATTTGGGCTGAGTTTGTTAAAGGATACTTAAAAAATGCACCAGTACAGGAATTTCCAGCCCCTGCATTTATTGGTGGAACCGAGCCAATCAACTATATAAATGCAGTTCCTGAGATGGATCCAGCATTAATCCCACCTTCTCCAACACCATCGCCTAAGAAAAAGAAATAGAGCTTGCTTACCAAAACGGTAAGTAAATCCTTTGCCGGGATAGTTTTAATCTGCGCCCTGTTATCCCTATTTAAATTTAACCATTGCCGAGTAAATGATTGGCAATCACCTGATAATTATGTTCACGCTTGTTATACCGATATTCCAGCACTTTTTTCAGAGCGTGGTTTAGATACCAATTCCTTTGCATACCTGTCGCCTACAAACTCAATTGAGTATCCACCAGTAATTGGCCTTGGCAATTGGTTGATTTCATTTATTACTCCAGCTGAAAATGCCCATCGCTTCTTTTTTGATATTAATGCACTCCTGATAATTATCTTTTTCTTTTTAAGTGCGGTAATTGTCAGCAGAATAAAACCTGAGTATCAATATCTCTTCCCAGCAGCACCTGCAGTTATTGCATCATTATTTATAAATTGGGATATGTGGGCGGTTATTTCCACACTCCTTGCAATCTATTATTTTGATAAAAATAAATATGAAATGAGTGCAATATGGCTTGGAGTTTCAATTGCAACTAAATTCTTCCCATTAGTTTTACTGCTTCCGATTGCAGTTATTTTCTACCGCAAGAGGCAGATAAAAACTGCAATGCAATATTTATTTACAACCTTTATAATTTGGGGAGCAATAAATATCCCAATTGCACTTATCTACTTCGATGGCTGGTGGCGATTTTTCAAATTAAATCTTGAGCGGGGTGAGGATTTTGGCTCGATTTGGTATGGCCTTTCCCTTCTAAACTTTAAAATTTCAAATCTAAATCTAATATATCCTGCACTTACCGTTTTACTTTTTGCACTCCTTACCTACTATCTTTTTAAACTCAAACAAATACCAACCCTTGCCACAGTTGCACTTTTTGCAGTTGTTATCTTTACAACCTTTAGCAAGGTTTACTCACCACAGTATGTATTGTGGTTAACACCCCTTGCTGTGATTGCACTTTCAAATCGCAAACAACAAATCTCATTTTGGTTTTGGCAAGCAACTGAGATTATTTATCACCTAGCAATCTGGCAGTACTTGGCACTTTTTACCGGCGCAAAATTTGGTTTACCGGCAGCTCAATATGCAGGAGCTAGCCTGCTTCGGGTAGTAGGGATTTTGTTCTTCACCTATATTTTGATGCGGGATCTCACCTCCTCCTCCACAGCAAAAAAAGATTAATTTCCCTCTTTTTACCCCTTTGGCTACCCTTAGCCTCAACACCTGCCGCGGAAATCCCGTGGCCGCTTTAGTCCAGAGGTGGTTAAAAAAATGCGTCGCTATGAACTCATGGTCATTTTAGATCCTGATTTAGAAGAGAAGACCGTTGCCCCAAGTCTTGAGACTTATCTTAAGATTATTAAAGATGGCGGCGGAAAAGTTAATAAGTTAGATATCTGGGGCAAACGCCGGATGTCCTTTGAAATAAATAAAAAGGGCGAAGGTATTTACGCAGTTATCGATATGCAATCAGAGCCAGCACCAGTTAAAGAGTTGGATCGTCAACTTAATTTAAATGAGTCAGTGCTTCGTACTAAAGTTGTTCGCCCAGAGTAAATCCCCACCAAAGTAAATAACAAGCATCCAAAGTAGATAAGGGAGAAAATAAAATGGCAGCAGGCGATACCAACCTAACCATGATCGGTAACTTGGTTAATGACCCAGAGTTGCGCTTCACTCCATCAGGAGCAGCAGTTGCAAAATTTACTGTGGCATCAACACCACGTTACTTAGATAAAAACACCAATGAGTGGAAAGATGGCGACAGCCTCTTTTTACAATGCCAAATTTGGCGACAAGCTGCAGAGAATGTGGCTGAGTCATTAACTAAAGGCATGCGAGTAATCGTTTCAGGTCGCTTAAAGCAACGCTCTTATGAAACTAAAGAGGGTGAAAAGCGAACCGTGTTTGAGGTTGAAGTTGATGAGGTCGGACCTTCACTTCGCAATGCAACAGCTAAAGTTACAAAGACAGCTCGTGCAGCAGGAAACGGCTATAACGCCGGTGCCGGTGCGAGCCCAACAGCATCAACTGATGATCCTTGGTCAGCAGCCCCAGTCGGCGGCGGTTGGTCAACGACACCAAGTGATGACACACCACCTTTTTAATAAGTAATTAACCAACCATTCCTGTTTTAAAAACAGGGCCCTAACTAAAGGAGCACCACAGTGGGAGCAAGAAGTAATAAAACGCTTAGAGAAAAAGCTAAGCAATCAAAGTCAGCAGCAGCCGCTGCTGCGATGAAGAAATTCAAAAAGAAGCCATGCTCTTTTTGCCGCGACAAGGTGACCTATATTGATTACAAAGATATAGCCACCCTTCGTAAATACATCACCGATCGAGGCAAGATTCGCTCTCGCCGAATTACTGGTGCATGCACCCAACACCAACGAGCAGTAGCTGCAGCGGTTAAGAACAGCCGTGAAATGGCGCTTCTGCCTTACACCTCAACTGCGCGATAAGGAGATAATTAAAAATGAAATTAATCCTTACTCGTGAAGTTCCAGGCCTTGGTGGCGCTGGTGATGTTGTAACTGTTAAAGATGGTTACGGCCGTAATTTTCTATTAGCTAGAGGCTCTGCAATTATGTGGACCAAAGGTGGCGAAGGACAGATTGAGGGAATTAAGCGCGCTCGCGCATCCCGTGAAATTCGCGATCTAGATCATGCTAAAGAAATCAAGACAAAGCTTGAAAAAGCTAATGTAATTGTCAAGGTAAAGGTTGGCGCAACCGGCTCAATGTTTGGCTCTGTAACTGATAAGGCAATTGTTGCTGCAATCAAGAGTGCAACTAGTGAGACTGTTGATCGTCATAAGATCAAGATGGATAAGCACATCAAGAAGGTTGGCAAGTACACAGTCAAGATTGCACTTGAATCTCAGGTTGTGGCAAATGTGCCAATTAATGTGGTTTCAGATAAGTAAATAATTACCAAAACAGCCTCTTCAGTTAATCTGAAGGGGCTTTTTTGTTGTGACCAAATAATGAGATTAGTAAAAAAAGTTTTCTCCACAGCCGCTTAGCTGTTTTTGCGCTCAATCTAGCTTGATCACAAAACTTATCCACCACATTTTGTTACTTACCCACACCCTTATCCACCTTATTGTGCAGATACTGCACAGGTGATTACACAGGTGAGAAAAAGCTTTTACCAGCCAGTATCTAAAGGGATTATCTTTGGCTCCTAGCGTAAAAGTATTGAATTTAAATGGTTTTGATTAATTGTCAGTGGTAGATGGGAGGGTTGGTTTATGAGCATCGCAGAGTTTCCAAGTAATTCAAACCGGGCCAAAAACAACCCAGCTGAGTTTGAACGCACCCCACCACAAGATGTAATTGCCGAGCAATCAGTATTAGGTGGAATGCTTTTATCTAAGGATGCAATTAGTGATGTTGTTGAAATATTAAGAGAGCGAGATTTTTATCGCCCAGCCCATGAATTAATTTATGATGCGATTATTGATTTGTATGGCAGAGGTGAACCAGCAGATCCAGTGACAGTCGCAGCTGAATTAACAAAACGTGGTGATTTGGTAAGAGCAGGTGGTGCGCCATACCTTCACACATTAATTTCATCAGTTCCAACTGCAGCTAATGCTGGTTACTACGCAAAGATTATTCGTGAGCGAGCGATCATGCGCAGATTGGTTGAGGCAGGAACCAAGATTGTTCAACTTGGTTACACCGATGAAGGTGAAGTTGATGATGCAGTTGATCAGGCACAAGCAGAGGTTTATGCAGTAACTGAAAGACGTGAAGCGGAAGATTATGTTCAGTTATCTGAATTACTACCTGCAGCCTATGATGAGATTGAAAAGATTTCATCCGGTGTAGTTGGTGAAGGTGTTAAGACTGGATTTAAAGATTTAGATGCATTAACAAATGGTTTCCACCCAGGAAATATGATTGTCTTAGCTGCAAGACCTGCAGTTGGTAAATCAACACTTGGATTAGATATCGCACGTTATGCCTCAATTCATAAGCGAGAGACCTCAGTAATTTTCTCACTTGAAATGAGCCGCTCTGAAATCACAATGAGAATGCTTTCAGCCGAAGCACGAGTTCCACTTAACAACATTAGATCTGGCCAACTTGGTGAAGAGGAGTGGGCAAAGATGGCCCGCCGAATGGGTGAGATCTCAGATGCCCCACTATTTATTGATGATTCACCAAATCTATCGCTGATGGAGATCAGGGCTAAAGCTAGAAGATTAAAGCAACGCCATAATCTAAAACTAATTGTCATTGATTACCTACAACTTATGACTAGCGGTAAAAAAGTTGAAAACCGTCAACAGGAGGTTTCAGAGTTCTCTCGTCAATTAAAGTTGCTGGCAAAAGAGTTAAATGTGCCAGTAGTTGCAATCTCTCAGTTAAACCGATCTCCAGAGCAGCGTTCAGATAAGAAGCCAATGCTTTCAGATCTTCGTGAATCTGGTTCGATTGAGCAGGATGCAGATGTGGTTATCTTGCTTCACCGCGAGGATTTATATGATTCACAAAATAGATCAGGTGAGGCTGATTTAATTGTGGCAAAGCATAGAAATGGTCCAACTAGAACTATCACAGTTTCAGCTCAACTTCACTTAGCAAGATTTACTGATATGGCCACCAATTTTGCGCCAAGTGAGAAGTTTGTTAAAGATAATTAAATCTTTTTTAACTCACCTGTCTTAACATTATAAACAGCACCAACTACTGCAATATCTTTTGGCAGCAGTGGGAATTTTTCAATTCTAACTAAATCAGATTTAAGGGCTGCGATTTGATCGCTAACTGTTCTGATCTCAATGCTTCGGGTATCTATTGCACTCTTTTCAAAGATTGCAGCATGAATTTGCTCCTCAGTACCGGAGGCCATTTTGCAATCGGTGTGCGGCATAACTAAAACTCGATTTACACCAAGCAGAGTGGTGGCAAGAATTAAAGTTCTAAGTACATCCTCAGTAACTCTAGCTCCAGCATTTCTTAAAATCTTGGCATCTCCTGCACTCATGCCAACTATTTTTAAGGGATCTATTCTTGAATCCATACAGGTAACAATTGCTAAACCTTTTTTGGCATGTCCGGTTAGCTCTTGAGATTTAAAGTTTTTAACAAACTCGGTGTTTGAAGCAAAAAGATCATCAAAATTACTCATTACTTTGCTACCTGCGCCCTTGCCTTATCTGCAAGATAGATACCAAGCAATACGACGGCACAACCAAGAAGTTGGATTGAGTTAAAGGCTTCACTTAGTAACCACCAGGCAATTACACCGGCAAATATTGGTTCGATCATGCCAATCACACTACCTGTGCTGGCTGATAATTCTCTGATACCAGTTACGGTTAATAAATATGGGATCACTGTTCCGATAATAATTATCCAAAGAATTAGCGCCCAGCCAGGTGCGCTGTAGTTGGAGAGGTTTCCTTCAAGTGAGTATGTATTAGTTAAATACTCAAATGGGAAATTCCACCATGGTAAAACTAAAGCCCAAAAGATTGCAGCAACACCAATTCCCCAACTCATAAGAGAAAGCGAGCTCCGAGTTTGTGATAATCGATCAGCAAATAAGAAGTAAATTGCCAGAGCAAAGGCATCAGCAAATGCAACTGCGACCCCAAGTGGATGAAGTGATGTACCGGTCCAAATCTGGGAGAGCAAAGTTAAGCCAGAGAATGCACAAAGAATTCCCCACCACATAAGTGGAGAAATTTGTTTCTTCTTAACAAATCTTAGGTAAAGAACAATCCAGATTGAGGCTGTGAACTCAATTATCAAAGCAACAGAAACATAAAGATATTTAAGGGCAAAGAAATAAAATGATGTAACAGCAGCAACTCCAACTGTTCCAAAAATAATCAAATCTTTTAATTCATCCTTGCGTGCATAAAGTTGGCTTTTACCCTTTAAAACTGCAAAAGTAATTAAAATCAATGCAGCACCAGTTGTTCTAATTTGAGTCAATCGGAAGGCATCCATATCAGCGGAGCGCAAAACCTTTGCAGCTACGCCACCTAGAGCAAATAGCATTGCAGCTGAGATCATGAGGAATTCGGCGCGATGTTTCACAAGAAGCACCTTACATTAAGGTACTTAGATTAATTAAATTAAAAGGCGCTTTCTGCGATATTCATGATTTCACCAGTCTCAGATTCAACCACTGCGCGCTCAACTGAGATATGTGGCAAAACAGATCTAACAAAAAACTTAGCAGACGCAATTTTGCCATTATAAAACTCAGTATCTTTCCCAGCATTTGCTAATTTACTTTGAGCAATATCTGCTTGGCGAAGAAGTAACCAGGCAATAATCAAATCCCCGGTTGCCATGAGCAATCTAGATGTGTTTAGTCCGACCTTGTAAATCTCCTTTGGATTTTCTTGAGACTCCATTGCAACACCAACCATATGGCCAATCATTGCTTGCACATCTTCTAATGTTTTTAACAAAGCTTTCTTTTCTTCTGGCAGATTTCCACCAGCTGAGGCAAATTTGGCAATCTCTTTTCCTAAGATGGTGATGGAGCGGCCACGATCTCTAACAATTTTACGGAAGAAGAAATCCAATCCTTGGATTGCGGTAGTTCCTTCATACAAGGTATCGATCTTGGCATCCCTTACATACTGCTCAAGTGGCCAATCAGTGGTAAAACCAGAGCCACCAAAGGTTTGTAGAGATTCAGTACCTAGTAATGTCCAAGATTTCTCACTGCCATAACCTTTAACAATTGGTAGCAGTAGATCATTTATTAGGTGGAGATCTTCAATTTTTTCTTTATCTGTTCCTTCTGCTTGTGCTAACTCAAAGGCATCTTGAATTGTTGCTGTGTAAAGAACTAATGCGCGCATACCTTCTGAATAAGATTTTTGTACCATCAAAGATCTGCGGACATCTGGGTGCTTGATAATTTCAACTCTTGGACTGTTCTTATCTTTTGCAACAGTTAAATCAGGGCCTTGTACGCGGGTTTTTGCGTAGGAAAGTGCTTGTTGGTACCCAGCACTAAGTGTTGCAATCGCCTTAGTTCCCACCATCATGCGGGCATACTCAATAACCTTAAACATCTGAGCAATACCATCATGCACATCTCCTAGCAGATATCCAACTGCTGGCTCTTTCTCACCCAAATTCATCTCACATGTGGTTGAAACATGTAATCCCATCTTTTCCTCTAACTTGGTTACATAAACACCATTTCGCTTACCAAGCTCACCAGTTTCAAAATCAAACATAAATTTTGGAATCAAGTAGAGATCTAAACCTTTAGTACCAGCAACGGCACCTTCAGGGCGAGCTAATACAAAGTGAATAATATTTTCAGTTAAATCAGAGTCACCTGAGGTAATAAATCTTTTTGTGCCGGTGATGTGCCATGTGCCATCTGGTTGCTTAACAGCCTTTGAACGACCTGCACCGACATCACTTCCAGCATCTGGTTCGGTGAGCATCATGGTTGCGCCCCATTGCTTGTCCACCATTAATTTTGCAATCTTCTTTTGCTCAGGTGTGCCAAAGACATATGCAACATGTGCAAAGGCAGTTCCGGAAGCGTAGATATGAATTGCAGGGTTTGAACCTAAAACCATTTCAGCAATTGCCCATCGAATTGATGGTGGAATTGCTGTGCCACCTAATTCAACTGGTGCATCAATTCGCCACCATTCATTATCCATAAATGTTTTGTAAGATTTTTTAAATGACTCTGGCAGTTTTGCTTCGCCAGTTTTTGGATCAAACTTAACCTCTTGTCGATCACCATCAATGAATGAAGCAGCTAAATCATTTTCTGCCATTCGCTTAACCTCTTCGAGCATGCCCATAGCTGTTTCACGATCTAGATCTTTATAAATAGATTTTCCTAAAATTGATTCACGTTCAAATAAATCAAAAAGGCAGAATTCAATATCCCGCAGATTAGCTATGTAATGGCCCATGGGATAAGCATGCTACCCACGAGTAACTTAATCAATACCCACCAGTAGGTTTCCCAGCCCTTTTGCCAACTTCAGGATAGGGTCAGCGACTGTGCTACTAAGTGATCGCGATATCCGGGCTGAAATCTCAGCTGGCCGGGTGAAGGTTGAACCCTTTACCGAGGCGATGGTGCAGCCATCAAGTGTTGATGTCAGGTTAGATCGATTTTTTAGAGTTTTTGAAAACCACAAGTATTCAGTAATTGATCCATCAACTGAGCAACCAGATTTAACCCGTGAGGTTGCAGTAACACCAGATGAACATTTTATTTTGCATCCAGGTGAGTTTGTTTTAGCAAGCACCTATGAAGTAATTACTTTGCCAGATGATATTGCCGGAAGATTAGAAGGAAAATCATCCCTTGGCAGATTAGGTTTACTAACTCATTCAACTGCCGGATTTATTGATCCAGGTTTTTCAGGACACATAACCCTTGAGCTTTCAAATGTTGCAAATCTGCCAGTGAAATTATTTCCTGGAATGAAAATTGGCCAACTTTGTTTAATTAAACTTTCATCTCCAGCTGAGCATCCATATGGATCAGCAGTTTATGGATCAAGGTATCAAGGCCAACGCGGGCCAACTCCTTCAAAGTCTTGGCTTAACTTTCACAAAAGCAAAATCGAATAATTTAATCTTGGTTTAAAAAGTGCAGTGTGAAGGTTGAGCCTTCACCAACTTTAGATTTAACACTGACATAACCACCATGTGCTTTCATTACTGCATCGACAATTGATAAACCAAGACCACTTCCTTCACCACTACTTCTTACTCTGGCCGGATCTGCTCGATAAAACCGTTCAAAGATTCGCTCTTGATCAGATTCTGATAACCCAGGACCGGTGTCGGTAACTGAGATCGTTGTTTCCTGCACACCTTGCATCGCAGTAATTGTTATCTTCGTGCCATCAGGCGTATGAGTTCTAGCATTTGCTAACAAGTTTGCAATGACTTGATGGATTCGCTGTGAATCTCCTAATACAAAGATTTCATTCTCATTTAAATCTATTTTAATTGGATGATTTGGCCCTGCGGCGGCAGCGGATACAACAACTTCGGTGATCAAAGTATTTAAATCAACTGGATCCATAGCTAGCTCTCTAGATTGATCAAGTCGGGCAAGCAGGAGTAAATCCTCAACGAGTGAGCTCATTCGAATAGATTCTTTTTCAATTCGAGTGATTAACTCCTTAGTTTTATCCTCACCAACAACTGCGCCTTGGCGGTGTAATTCTGCAAAGCCTCGAATTGCAGTAAGTGGTGTTCTAAGTTCATGAGATGCATCTGCAACAAATCGACGCAATTTGCTTTCACTTGCAACTCGGGCAGTAAAGGATTCTTCAATTCGAGAAAGCATGGTGTTCAAAGAGGTGGTTAATCTACCAACCTCAGTATCTGGTTTTGCTGCAGGCAATCGAGCAGAAAGATCACCGGACGCAATTGCTTCAGCTGTATCTTCAACCGCTTCAAGTGGTCTTAATCCGATTGCAATAATCCACCTGGCAGCTAGTGCGATGGAAAAGAGTGCAATTAATCCTAAAATTAAAAAGAGAAACCTTAATTGACCTAAAGTTTTATCAACCTTCTCAAGTGAATCAGCAACAATTACTACACCCATTCCAGTCGGTAAAACTTGAGCAAGTGCGCGCACATCTGGTTGGTTATCTCGACCATTTATTGTAAAAGGCTTATTTTTATACTTTGCAACCTCAGCAACACTCATTCCAGTTACAGCAAAGTTTTTTCCACTTAATTCACCACCTACTTGGCCAATTAACTTTCCATCAACATCTAATAAAGTAATTGAGGTCGCAGATGGAACACCACGTAATGGCGCTAATAATCTAAAAGGAGATTGATTTTCATCACTTTCAAGGGGTGCAATTCCAGCACGATCTAACCTGCTTAATGAGGTGGATGAGATATCTATTAACTGATCATCAACTTGTGAGATCAAATATGTTCTAAGCGCTGCATTTGCGGCGAAATCAGAGGCAATAATTGCAAGACTTGCTAAAACCACCGAAGCTAAAATAAGTCGGTTGCGCAAGCTCCAGAGTGAGAGCGGAGTGCGCACCCGACTTAGCGGTGAATTCATCTGCTAATTGTGATCAATTACTTACCTGCTGGCAACCTTAACCGGTATCCCACTCCTCTTACGGTGTGAATTAGCGCTGGTTCATAGATATCAATCTTTTTACGAAGATAAGAAACATATGTCTCCACAATTCCCATATCTCCTCTAAAGTCATACTGCCAGACATGATCAAGAATTTGAGATTTACTTACCACGCGATCTGCATTGATCATTAAGTAGCGAAGCAGTAAGAATTCAGTTGGGGATAAATCAATTAGATTTCCCGCCCTTCTTACCTCATGAGTTGCCTCATCTAATTCAAGATCGGCAAATCTAATCTTTTCATCATCTGCTAAAACCTCAGTAACGCCGGTGCGACGAAGTAAAGCTCGAAGGCGGGCAACTAACTCCTCAAGTGAGAATGGTTTGGTTACATAATCATCGCCACCGATTGTTAATCCAGCGATCTTGTCCTCAACTGAATCTTTGGCGGTTAAAAACAGAACACCTACGTTGTGTCCTTCACTTCGCAATTGGCGACAAACCTCAAAGCCATTTTGATCAGGCAACATCACATCAAGAATTAATGCATGTGGTTTGAACTCTTCAGCAATTTGTAGAGCTTGGGAACCAGAGGCTGCAGTTCGAACATCAAAGCCAACAAACTTTAAACTGGTGGCAATTAGTTCGCTAATGCTGTTCTCATCATCTACAACGAGAATTCGCTGCGTACTCTGATTAACTTCTTGGTTACTACTTACTCTTTCTTTAAGAGTTGTCATTTGGCATCACCTCGAGATAGATGATTATCTACTATCCTGAGTATTAACTGAGAATATGGGGTGGTTTAACTAGGTCTTTTCACGCTGCGCAGCATAATTTGAGCAACATCTAAGACCTCAACGGAGCTCTGCTTGGCCACCATTCCATCAGAGACCATAACCCGGCAAAACGGACAGCCCACTGCAACCTCCTGCGCTCCAGTTGCGATCGCCTCATCAACTCGGTTTAGGTTAATTCGCTCACCGATTTTTTCTTCCATCCACATTCGCCCGCCACCTGCGCCGCAACAAAATGATCGCTCTTTATTTCTTGGCATCTCATTAACCTCAACACCAGCAGATTCCAATAACTCCCGTGGTGGTTCATAGATTTGATTGTGTCTGCCTAAGTAACAAGGGTCATGATAGGTAAGTTTCTTTGCATCCTCTTTTGCTGGTGCAATTGGTTTTAACTTTCCTTCTTTAACCAATTGGTTTAACAGTTGTGTGTGGTGAACCATTTGCAATTCAAAACCTTGTTGCTTGTAATCTCGACCAATTGTGGTGAAACAATGTGGGCAGGTAACAACAACCTTTTTAACACCACGAGTGCCAAAGGTTTCTTGAAGAGTTTCAATATTTTCTCTAGATAATATTTGATATAAAAATTCATTACCACTTCGTCTTGCCGGATCTCCCGAGCAGGTCTCTCTCTTTCCTAAGACACCAAAGGTAACTCCGGACATATACAAAAGCTCAGCCACTGCCTTGGTTGTTTTCTTTGCCCGCTCTTCATAAGCACCTGCGCAACCAACCCAAAACAAATACTCAACATCTTCTGGAATTACTGAATCAATTATCGTAATTGGAAAATCAACCTCTTTAGTCCAAGCATCTCGGTCTACTCGATTAGCACCCCAAGGATTTCCTGCTTTCTCTAAATTACGGAAAGTATTTCCTAACTCAGTTGGAAACTCAGACTCCACCAACACTTGAAACCTTCGCATATTAACAATGTGATCAACATGTTCAATATCAACTGGGCACTCTTCCACACATGCACCACATGTTGTGCAGGACCATAAAACATCTAGCGAGATGGCATTCTCATGAGCATTACCAACTATCTTGGTAGTAGCCGCCGCTTCCGTTCCAACCTTTGCAAGTGCGTGATCTCGCATCGCCATGATTAAAAGCTTGGGAGATAATGGTTTTTCAGTATGCCAAGCCGGGCACTGAGATTGGCATCTGCCGCACTCGGTGCAGGTGGACATATCAAGTAGGCCTTTCCAAGATATATCAGCTGCTGTTCCAATCCCAAACACATCATCCTCTTTTGGATCTTCAAAGTTAATCTCATGTCCATGGGAGATCATTGCCGGCAATGGGCCGAGCGCATTTAATTTATTTGGATTTCGCTTAAAGAACACATTGAAGAAAGCTAAGAATCTGTGCCAAGCAATTCCCATGGTCAGGTTAATGCCAACCACGATAAACCAACTCATCGAAACTACAATTTTTGAAAAAGCAATAATTTGAATTAAGTTTTCAATCTGAGTTGTTGAATACTTTGCAAAGAATAAAACTGCTGGGTATGAGATTGCATAATGCCAATTCCAGCTATCAACACCAAGTAGCGCACCTTCCAAGCCGCGCAGTGCGATAACACAAAAAACAACTGCCAAAATCGTCGCCTCAACATAGTAAGCCCTTTTATTTCCAGATCCATAAAACCTTGATTTTCTGCCCGGTCTAAAGATCCGGGTTGATTGTCTAATTCCAATTAACGCAACAATTCCAACTCCAGTTGCGGCTGCGATAAGTTCAACAAAAAATTCATAACCAACAAAGTGGCCAATTATGGGAAGTGCGAACTCTGGATTAATTAATTGACCATATGCGGTGATTAAAGTTCCAAGCAATGCGCCAAAACCAATCATCACAAACCAATGTGCAAAACCAGTTACTGTGAAGTTAAGCATTTTGGTGTGAGATAAAATCTCCACCACCATATTTTTAAAACGCTTACCCTTATTGTTAAAACGTGATGGATCACTTTGACCCTTTGATATTTTTTTAAATAATTCAAAGCTGCGGTAACCAAAAATGCCAACTGCAACTGCAGTAAATAAAAAGGCGATTAGGGCGAGCACGGCTTAAGGGTAGGTCAGAGGAGCGGTTTTAGCGGGCAAAACTTATCCACAACACTTATCCACCGTGTGGAGAATTACAGGGTTGTAATTAGTGCCAGCGGGTGGCAAGGGTAAAACCAATACCCACAAAGCTAAAGCCAACCATCATGTTCCAGGCGCCGATGCCTGGGATTGGATATCTAGTGCCGCTGATGTAGAAAACCACGATCCAGATCAAACCAAGCAGGAAATTTGCCAGCATAACTGGGGCTAGCCACTTTGGGCTTTCAATCTTGTCGTTGGCAGCAACTGCAAGTTCAGCCTCTGGGGCTACCTTCTTGCGCTTGCGGACCTTATCTCGGACCTTTGACTTCGGCATGGTGGCAGATTACTACACAATTGGCCTATGAGCACCACACCCTGCAAAATATTAGTAGTCGATAATTATGACTCCTTTGTTTTCAACCTGGTCCAATACCTGCAGCAATTAGGTGCGCAGTGCACTGTGGTTCGCAATGATGAGATCAAAGTAAGTGAAGCTGATAAATATGACGGGGTATTAATCTCACCAGGGCCTGGCACACCAGAGGCAGCTGGCATAAGTGTTGAATTAGTTAAGTACTGTGCTGAGAAAAAGATTCCACTCCTTGGAGTTTGCTTAGGACATCAAGCAATTGGTGTTGCATATGGGGCAACTGTTTCACGAGCACCTGAGTTGTTGCATGGCAAAACTTCAGTTGTTACTCATTCAAATAAATCTGTCTTAGAAAATATCCCCTCCCCTTTTACAGCAACTCGATATCACTCACTTGCGATTGAGAAAAACACATTACCGGCAGAGCTTGAAATAACTGGCGCAACTGAATCAGGAGTTGTGATGGCGGTGCAACATAAAACATTGCCAATCTGTGGAGTGCAGTTTCATCCAGAATCAGTTCTTACCGAACATGGTTATCAAATGATTGGAAACTGGTTAGAAATTTGTGGTGATAAGGGCGCTCGCGCAAGATCTGAGGGTTTGTCGCCAGTTGTGATTAGAGCTTAATTTTTATTAATTGTTATTGTCACAATACTTCCAATAGTTTTTGTTGCACCAGCCTCCGGTGCTTGTGCCAAGATCTCACCGACTGGCTTTGTTGGATCTGAAGCTGTGATCTCTCTAATTAAAAATCCTGCTTGAGTTAAAACAGTTTTAGCACCAATTTCATTTAAGCCAACCAAAGATGGTACCTGCACATTTCCACTTGCAATCTCTAGCACTACGCCACTGCCAGCGGTAATGGTTGTGCCAGGGACTGGATTAATACTTATTACAACACCAGGTGCTTGATCTGAATCCACGGCAATTGTTTGAGAAATTAACAAGCCTGCTGAAGTTAATCTATATCTTGCCTCTTCAAGAGATAAGCCAATTAAACCAACAGGAACAGTGGTATTTCCAGGCCCATCAGAAAGGGTCAAGGTAACGCTGCTGCCAGCAACTGCATCTGATGTGGCAAGAGGTAATTGAGATGCAACTCTATTAATTGGAATTTTTGGATCAGGTGCGCGTTCAATATTGATATTAAAGTTCCTTAATAATGCCTTTGCCTCATCCTCAGTTAAACCAACCACATTTGGCACCTTCAAAGTTTGTGAACTTGGAGATGTGGCAAAGTAACCAAAGCCAAGCAAAGCAACTAGCGCAACTATTAATCCAACTGTTGTAAACACTCGGCGGCGCGGAATAACTTTTTTAATTCTTGTTGTTACCGGCTCACCCTTTAGTAAATGTTCTAAATCTTCAAGCATTGCCTGTGCATCTTGATATCTATTTGCGGGATCTTTCGCCAGCACAACATCAAGCAGACGATCTATGTTTACATCTAAGTCAGGAACTAAATTTGAAGCAGGTGTAATTGGTGCTGAAACATGTTGGTAGGCAACTGAGACTGGTGTGTCACCGGTGAAAGGTGGCCGGCCAGTAAGTAACTCATACATAACACAACCAAGTGAGTAAAGATCACTTCGACCATCTGCAACCTCACCAGTTGCTTGCTCTGGAGATAAATATTGCGCTGTGCCAACCACATTCCAAGTACTTGTCATTGTTGCGCCAATGTCATCTGTGGCTCGTGCGATTCCAAAATCCATCACCTTGATATCGCCACTTTCTGTAATCATGATATTTCCTGGCTTAATATCTCGATGCACAATGCCTTTGTTATGTGAATAATCTAAAGCTTGCAAAATTCCTTTAATTATTTCTAATGATCTGTTTTGTGGAATTTGAGTAGTTTGCATTAATTGTCTAAGAGTTACACCACCAATTAACTCCATCACAATATATGGTGAATCATTTTCTTCACCTGAGTCATAAACTGCAACAATTCCTGGGTGATTTAATCCACCAGCAGCTAATGCTTCTTTCTTAAATCTAGCCACAAATGCTGGATCCTTTGCAAGATCTCGACGCAAAACCTTGATCGCAACCTGTCGATCAAGTCTGGTGTCTAAACCAAGATAAACATCTGCCATACCGCCGGTGCCAATCATTTGGCGAACTAGGTAGCGACCATCTGCTAATTGATTTACAGAGCTATTCATTAGCAGCTCCAAATCTTTTAACTGGCTGAGTTATCTCTTGCCAGATTAACTGGCTCCAAATAATTGTGATGTTATCCGGGGCCCCTTTAGCTCTTACTTCAGCAATTAAAGCAGGAACCACCTGATCATTCTCATTTGCTTCAATAATCTTTGAAATTTCATAATCGGATAAAACATTGGTCAAGCCATCACTACACAACAAATATTGATCATCTTTTTTAATCTCATAACTTACTAAAATTGGATCAATCCCAGAGTCACCCATTAACGCTTGAGTAAGTAATGAACGTTGCGGGTGATCAATTACCTCCTCCGGTGTTAAACGCCCCTGATCTAGCAACTCTTGCATAACTGTGTGGTCATAACTTAATTGTTCAAGTTTATTTGCGCGGTAGCGGTAGCAACGTGAATCACCAATATGTAGCAACTCAAGATTTTCTCCTGAAATATTCAAAGCAGTTAATGTGGTGCCCATGCCAGATAAATCTGGATTGCTCTTACTTTTTTCTAAAATCTGATTATCAATTTCATGAGTGATATTTAAAAACAGATCCTCTTTAGATTCACTATCAATATTTTCATCAGCTAATAAAGGTTGTAATTTGAAAAGGGCATTTACTGCAATGGATGAGGCAACCTCACCACCAGCATGACCACCCATGCCATCGGCCACAGCAATTAAATTTGCAGCAGTCAGCGCTGAATCCTCATTGCCATCTCGCACCAAACCAAGATCTGTTTGCGCAAAGGAGTTAAACTGCCATTTCATAGAGCCAATCTCACCACATATTTGATTTGAAAAAGAAGGGGCGCCAGATAATGCTGATCTATGCCCATCGAGGTGGTGCTGGTGAATTTCCGGAAGGGAGTTTGCAGGCTTATTTAGGTGCGATCAAAGCTGGATCAGATGGTTTTGAGTGCGATCTTAGGTTAACCAAAGATGATCAGATAATTTGTTATCACGATCCAACTACCAAGCGATTATCAAAGCTAGATCTAAAGATCGCAAATACCACTTTGTCACAACTAAAAGAGCAGGTTGACCCACTTGGCTTTGTTGAACTACTTGAGTTAGCAATTGCTAACAAAAAAGATTTAGTAATTGAGTTCAAGCACCCAGTGCCAAGTAGAGGGTTAATTGAAAAAAAGACTCACCAACTTCTTAACCAGTATGCAGAGCAAATTAAATCAAGCGGAATAAAGATTTCCTTAATCTCCTTCTCATTTCTTGCCACACTTCGAAACAAAAAAAGCTCACATCAAACTGGATTTTTGATAAACAGAAAATATCTAGCAAGAGTTAATCCCAGCCAAGTAGTTGCAGCTAATCTTGAAATTATCAAAGCAGACCATAATTTTGTTTCAACTCAGAAAAAGCGGGGCAGGAAGGTAATGGTCTGGACGGTAAATGAACCGGAGGATCTAATACTTTGTAAAAAACTTGGCATCGATGCGGTAATCACCGATTATCCGGCGCGAGCCCGTTTAACACTCGGCTACTCTTAAGCCATGTCAATTAAGTATGCCTACTTAGGACCAGCTGGAACATTTACTGAAGCTGCCCTATTAAAAATCACAAATCAGGGCGATCAATTAATTGCGTATGCAAATGTCACAGCTGCCCTTAATGCGGTCAGAAATGGCGAGTGTGAAAAAGCATTAGTGCCAATTGAAAACTCGATCGAAGGAGTTGTGGCCAGAACTTTAGATGAGTTAGCAATTGGTGAGCCATTGGTAATCACAGCAGAGACCACATTGCCAGTTTCATTTGCCTTAATGACATTACCAAATACAGATGCAAAGCAGATTAAATCAATTGCCACCCATCCACATGCAGAGTCTCAATGTAGAAGTTATATTGCAAAGAATTATCCAAATGCGCAGATCATTGAAACCGCCTCAACTGCGGCGGCGGCAAAAGGTTTAATCAAAGGTGATTACGACGCAGCGATTGCAGCGAGTATTGCAGCGAAAAATTATCAGCTAAAGATTATTGATGAAAACATTGGAGATAACACTGGTGCGGTAACAAGATTTGTTTTAGTGGAAAAGCCTGGCAAAACCCCAACCCCATCTGGCCGGGATCGCACCTCACTTGCTGTCTTTATTGCAATCGATCATGCTGGTGCTTTGCTTGAAATTTTAAATGAGTTTGCAAAACACCAAGTGAATTTAACTTTTATTCAAAGCCGGCCTACCGGGGTTGAACTCGGCCACTACCACTTCATTATTGATGCCGAGGGGCATATTCAAGATGCGCCGGTAAGTGCTGCGCTGGCTGGGCTAAAACAAATTTGTGAGGATATTCGTTTTCTAGGTTCCTATCCTCAAGCAAAGTAATCGGTAGGCTACTTTCATATGATCGATTTAAAAGCATTACGTGAAAACCCAGCGGCCTTTAAGAACTCTCAAAAGGTGCGCGGGGAGGATCCAGCTATTGTGGATCAATTACTTGCAGCCGATGATGCAAGGCGTGAGGCAATATCTGAGTTTGAATCATTAAGAGCAGAACAAAACACATTATCAAAAGCAGTTGGTGCGGCTAAAGGAGATGAGAAAAACTCATTACTTGAAAATGCCAAACAACTTGCCACAGCGGTAAAAAGTGCCGATGCAAAGCGAGCTGAAGCAGAAGAGGCGGCAAACAAGCTTGCACTTTTAATCGCAAATTTAATTGATCCTGCAGCACCAATTGGTGGTGAGGCAGATTTTAAAGTTATTGAAAAAGTTGGCACACCACGTGATTTTAAAGCTGAAGGTTTTGAACCAAAAGATCATGTTGAAATCGGCAAGATTATTAAAGCAATTGATACTGAGCGTGGTGCGAAGGTGGCTGGCGCTCGCTCTTACTACCTAACAGGTGTTGGTGCATTACTTGAGTTGGCGTTAGTTAATTACGCAATCTCACTAGCGGTTAAAGCCGGATTTATTCCAATGATTCCACCGGTGTTAGTAAAACCGGCAGCCATGGAGGGAACAGGATTTCTAGGACAAGCTGCTGAAAATGTTTACCATCTAAAAGAGGATGAACTTTATTTAGTTGGAACATCTGAGGTACCACTTGCGGCCTATCACATGGATGAAATTTTGGAGCAATTACCAATTCGCTATGCCGGTTATTCACCATGCTTTAGAAGAGAGGCTGGTAGTTACGGTAAAGATACTCGCGGAATTATTAGAGTGCACCAATTTGAAAAGGTTGAGATGTTTACTTTCTGCAAACCAGAGGATGCTCAAGCCGAACATGAAAAATTATTAAAATGGGAAAAGGATTTCTTTGATTCACTTGAGATTCCTTATCAAGTAATTGATGTGGCAAGTGGTGATCTTGGTGCAAGCGCGGTTAGAAAATTTGATATTGAAGCATGGATTCCAACACAGCAGGCATATCGTGAAGTAACCAGCACCTCTAATTGCACCCAATTCCAAGCTCGTCGATTAAATATTCGGTATAAAGATGAGAAAGCAACTAAGCCAGTTGCAACATTAAATGGCACATTAGTTGCAGTTCCACGCACAATCGTTGCTATTTTAGAAAATTATCAACAAAAAGATGGCAGCGTTAAGGTGCCAAAGGCATTAATCCCATTTATTGGGATGGATACCTTGGTTTGCGCGTGAGTGTTTTAAAACCTGTTACTGGTAAACGCCCTAAATTAATCGCAACTGATCTAGATGGCACAATCGTTGCTCACTACGGATTTATCTCTGATCGAACAAAAATAGCTTTTGCTGCAGCTCATGCTGCTGGGATTCATATCTATTTCATCACCGGTCGTCCAATTAGATGGATGAAAGAGATAAAAGAAAACTTTAATTTTGGATTAGGAGTTTGTGGAAATGGTGCATTGCTTTATGACTTTATTAATGAAAAAGTATTAGAAGAGTGGTCTTTTTCGATTGAAGCACAACTTGAAACTGTTAAAAGGCTTCGCCAGGTTATTCCACCTGTTTCATTTGCAACTGAAATTGGCGAAGATTTTTTAAGAGAAAAGAAATATGTGCCAAGGTGGGATATTGGCGAAGATAATGTTGGCGTAGATTTAATTGAAGAGGTAATCACCGCACCCGCCTTAAAAATGTTGGCAAGATGTAGTGATGGTGAGTTTTCATCAGATGAGATGTTGGCACTTGCTAGTAAAGCTCTAGAGGGAATTGCCACCGTTACTCATTCAAACTCAACCGATTCATTATTGGAAATTTCTGCAGTGGGTGTAAGCAAAGGTGCAACACTTTCAAGAGTTGCCGGCCGATTAGGTTTGACTGCAGATGATTGTGTGACATTTGGCGATAATCCAAATGATTTTTCAATGCTCTCTTGGGCTTCAAGATCCTGGGCGATGGCAGATGGCCACCCAGATTTAATGAAATATGCAAAGTTTCAAACCGATCCACACCAAGAAGATGGTGTGGCAAAGGTGATTGAGCAGTTACTACAACTTCCCGAATAATCAAGCCGTAAATTTTGGCGCCACCGCGATTGCGGGTAAGTTTGTCCACGGAGGGCTCGCATAGCGGCCGAGTGCACCGGTCTTGAAAACCGGCAAGGGAAACCTTCGTGGGTTCAAATCCCACGCCCTCCGCCAGATTTATTTAGTTTGTGGTTGATTTCATATCCACTCAGCGCACTCTCACCTAGCGCATACCAATTACTGCGAGCAAACTTAGCCCATGGCATTAATCGATTCTGGAAAAGAAAAGACCGGTGTTTTTTCTACCACCCGTGCCAGCATCAACGAGCGCACCCTAAGAACTGATCGTTGGTGGTTACAACCAGCAATCACAGTCGCAGTTTTAGTTTCATTTATTATTTATGCAACCATCAGAGCTTTTGAAAACAAACATTATTTTGCAGAGCCATTAATCTCACCATTTTATTCACCATGTTTATCAACTGCATGTGTTGAAGGTGCCTCTCACTTTGGTACGCCAATTGGCAACATAACAATTGCTGGTTTGTTAATTTCACCTGCGTTATTTATTTTGATCTTTCCATTAGGTTTTAGACTTACCTGTTATTACTACCGCAAGGCGTATTACCGTTCTTTCTGGATGTCACCACCTGCATGTGCAGTTGCAGAGCCACATAAGAAGTACACAGGTGAAACTAGAGCACCACTGATATTGCAAAATGGTCATAGATGGTTTTTCTACGCCGGATTAGTTTTCAACGTATTGCTTACCTATGACGCAGTGATCGCATTTAAAAATGAAGAAGGACAATGGGGCCACATGAGCGTTGGCACCTTGGTGCTCCTGCTAAATGCAACATTGCTTTGGCTTTACTCTGCCTCATGTCACACATGTCGCCACACAATCGGTGGCCGCTTGAAAAACTTCTCAAAGCATCCCGTTAGATATAAAGCTTGGACAGTTGTTTCAAGATTAAATCATTTCCATCCTAATTTTGCTTGGGTATCACTCTTTGGAGTTGCCTTTGCAGATTTCTATGTCCGCCAGGTCGCAAGTGGGGCCATTACCAATTTCTACTTCTTCTAAAGGGTAATCAAAGATGAGCGAGAAAATTCAAATGCAGCGTCACAACTTTGATGTTGTCGTTATTGGCGCAGGTGGTGCTGGATTAAGAGCTGCAGTTGAAGCCCGCAGCGCAGGACTTAGAGTTGCAATTATTTGTAAATCATTATTTGGTAAAGCCCACACCGTTATGGCAGAGGGTGGCGTTGCTGCATCAATGGGAAATGTCAACGAAAAAGATGGTTGGCAGGTTCACTTTAGAGACACAATGCGCGGTGGAAAGTTTTTAAACCATTACCGAATGGCTGAATTACATGCCAAGGAATCACCAGATCGTGTTTGGGAGTTAGAGCTTTGGGGCGCATTGTTTGATAGAACCAAAGAAGGAAAAATTTCACAACGTAACTTTGGTGGCCATGAGTATCCACGCCTTGCGCATGTGGGCGATCGCACCGGCCTTGAATTAATTCGTACCATGCAACAAAAAATCGTTTCTATGCAACAACAGGATAAAAAAGATCATGGTGATGCTGAAAGCTATTTGAAGGTATTTGCTGAAGTAACAGTTACTGAAGTTATTAAAGAAAATGGCAAGGTTGCTGGAGTTTACGGTTACCGCCGCGAAGATGGTGTTGAAGTTTTGTTTGAAGCACCAGCAGTTGTGTTGGCAACTGGTGGAGTTGGCAAAACTTTCAAAATTACCTCAAACTCTTGGGAAGGCACCGGAGATGGACATGCGCTGGCATTAAAAGCTGGCGGAAATCTTGTTGATATGGAGTTTTTACAATTTCACCCAACTGGAATGGTTTGGCCACCATCTGTTAGAGGAATATTAGTAACAGAATCTGTTCGTGGTGAGGGTGGAGTTTTAACCAATACCAATGGCGAAAGATTTATGTTCAAATACATTCCAGATGTATTTAAAGATAAGTATGCAGATAATGAAGCAGAAGCTGATCGTTGGTATGTAGATCAAGATAATAACCGCCGCCCACCTGAACTTTTGCCTCGAGATGAAGTAGCGCGTGCGATTAACACTGAGGTTAAAGCAGGTCGCGGCTCACCTCATGGTGGCGTTTATCTAGATGTTTCAAAGCGATTAACCGCTGAGGTAATTAAAAAGCGCTTGCCTTCGATGTGGCATCAATTTTATGAATTAGCTGGTGTTGATATTACAAAGGAAGCAATGGAGGTTGGTCCAACCTGTCACTATGTAATGGGTGGTGTTGAGGTAGATCCAGACTCTGCTGCTGCAGTTGGCGTTCCCGGATTATTTGCAGCTGGTGAGGTTGCAGGTGGCATGCATGGTTCAAATAGATTAGGTGGAAACTCACTCTCTGATTTATTAGTTTTTGGAAGAAGAGCAGGCGTTGGCGCAGCAGAGTATGTAAAGCAATCAACTGCGGCAAAGGTTTCAGAAAGTTCAATTAAGGCT
>Ga0214168_1000063_pt1 | contig 40716 bp, 47 predicted proteins | sample LakMenepilimnion_FD_153002 | JGI IMG/M metagenome (GOLD analysis project Ga0214168, IMG submission 153002) | Freshwater microbial communities from Lake Mendota, WI - Practice 29OCT2010 epilimnion v4 | ecosystem: Environmental > Aquatic > Freshwater > Lake > Epilimnion/Euphotic zone | place: Lake...
TTCTAGTTGCATTGTTTCTACTTCATCCATTAGGGATTGTATGTTTACTTCATTTAGGGAATCACATAGGGCGATTAACTCCCTTAGTTTATCAATATCCTCTTCGTGGATTGCAAACCTTGATAGTTTGAATACATCATAAGGGGCGCATGATTCATCAAGGGGTTTCTCGTATAAAGATACCCCTTGTATTAGTACTCCCTTCTCTACTTTAGAATAGAAATGGGTTATGTGATACTTATCATGTAATACTACCCATTTATCTTGGGGGATTACCATTGGTTTGTTCTTATCGTCTATGCAGATGCAACGTACTTTCATGTTATTTATTTTAGTGTTTTAGCATCCATAATTCCCTCCAATGTCATCATGCCTTACTGATGTATCTGAATGGTGTTTGTTTATCCAATGTTTACATTCATCGTATGTTTTGAAGTGAATATATGGAGTCATAGGGATATTTCCTTTCAGTATTTTGACAGGGAAACTAATGCAAGGGAAGAAGTACCAACCATCTCTGTATTCATCTGATTTATGGATGTATGGATTAAGGAATGTAACCTCTTTGTTCGTATCAATACCCACTATATCTACCTTTCCATTGTCGTATGTTATTTGATAGTGGTATTCTTCTAGTTTATGGGATAGGAACTTAATAGTTGCGTTCTCTATATCGTTTTCATCAGGGCGTTCTACGTCTTGATACTTGGATAGGATTTGTTTTACTTCGTTCTCTTGCATTGGTTTTTGTTTATTTTTAGATTAAAAAGGAGGTTCGTCAGATGCACCTTGCGCTTGCTGTTGTTGGGGTTGTTGCGCCTGTGGCTGATTTTGATGTTGCTGTAATTGCCCTTGATTACTTGTAGAATGAATTATCTCTACACTAGCTAGGGTTGCAGTCATTTTGTATTTGACTATTCCTTCGGGTGTTGTATAATCTTTCATTCTAGGGATTCCCGAACAAAGGACTTTACTCCCTTTAGTATATCTCGATACATCGAAATCCCTAAATACTGCACAATCATACCATATAGTACGTTGTTGCCAATTCCCTTGCGCATCCTTATAGTCATCACTAACAGCTACGGATAGGTTAACGCAAGTTTTATCGTTTGCGAATGTGTTTTTGTGGGCATCCTTACCCAATACTCCCGAAAATATTACTTGGTGCATTACTTTTTAATTTTAGGTTTAGAAATCAATGTATAAGTAGCAAAGTGTATCCCATCCTTACCCTTAGTATCAACGGAGTTAATATCATACCCCTTTTTTCTAAGATTAAAGATAATAGCACTAAGCCTAGTTGCTTTGAATAGCTTTATAGCATCCCATGATGTTATTTGCTTGTGTTGTTCTAAATGGATTCTAACCATTTCGCTTTTTGTTAGCTTTGTCTTGTTTGACATTTTATTTTGGGTTTTTGGTGAAAAATTTATTGATTATTTGCATTAGAACGTATCCTTATTTCGACACATCCATTATTGGTATTGGCATCCTTTTTAGCTTTATCTAGGGCGTTCAAATACATCCCATGACCATTACCTTTTAGGACATCTACCATACGACCCTTTTTATCATACACCCTTATACTAAATACTTGATTATAGGTTAAGATAGGGCGTTTCTTAATCTCAAATATTGGGGCTGATTTATCTACTATTGGTAACATCATGTTATTTAGTTTTTAGGTGATTAATTATTTAGGTACAAAATCCTCTCTATGAAATCTATATTCTGCTTCTTTTCTTCGGGCGTACCTTTTGATTTTATCGTGAGTAAACCTATGGGTTGTTTTACCTCTATCATTTACCCTATAAATAGTAATCCCATTTTTCTCATACATAGGGATAGGCACTAATTCATAGATGATATTTTCCTCATCCTTATCCTTTAAATACCACGCTTCTGCCTCCCCATGAAAACGCCCTCGATAAAGCGTATGTACCACATCCCCTTTCCCATTTTTACCTTTAATAGAGTACCTACAAACCCACGTACACATGAATAATAACCCAAAATCACTATTTTTATCCGTATTTTCCATATTGCAAATATAATATTACAAAATTCATTTTACAAAATATTTATTCGTATTTTTTATTGTTTAATATGTTATTCCTTATAAATGAACATTAATTATTTTTGATACGCCCCAAAAATCCCGATAAATCCCCTTCTAACCAAAAATCCATTCCCGAAACGCCCCATATAAACACCATCAATAAGAACTACAACAAACCAAAATTTCCTATTTTTTTTTAGAACAAAAGAAAAAATTTTTAGTTTTTTTTCGGGTTTTTAATCAAGAAAATCAGGTTTTTTTGTTGCAAAAATGTAGGGGAGACGAGCGGTAGCGAAAGTCGGGGGTCGTTTTCAGTTGGGTTTTTGCTTTTAGATTTAAAGATTTTTTCCGTTTTTAAGGTATCCTTTTAATGATTCTTTTTGCTTGTAATCCTTTGCTATGGCTGTGTATGGCTGTTTTTGTTTAGTTGCTGTTATTGGGTATGTTGTTTATGGTAGGGTGTTTAATTTGGTTGGGTTTGTTTGGCTCTGTGTCTTTGTGTGGGGTTTTGTTTTATTGTGGGGTGTTTGTTGGGGGTGTGGGGTGTATGTTAAGGGGATTGTATCAAAAAGGGATAAAAGGGGCTAGAATAAGCGGAAAAGTGGCAAGAAATGGAATTTTGAATCGGTATTGCACCTATGGATTTATAAAATAGGGCGAAATAAGGTGTTTTTGAGTGAATTTGTATGGATTTTAGGGTTGATTTAATGCTTAAAATAGTCGCTAAAAGTCATAATTATGTCAAATAAGTAAGAATAAATGTCGCTACAAATGGTATAAAAAGGATAAATTACTCAAAAATAAATTGGAATAATTTGGATAATCGAGATTGCCATATTACATTTGTAGCGACAAAATAGCGACTAATGAAAACAAAGCCATACGGAGTAAGATTTGAAGTGGAATTATTAGATTTAATGAGGGAGAAGTTAAATATAAAAACCCCACAAAGGGCTTTGAATTATTTATCTGATAAATTCATTTTAGAAAACATACAAGGTATTACAGATATAAAATTATTGATACCCAAAATAGTTAAAGATGAAAATGATAGCGAAGTACCGTTAAAGGAAGATAAGGGAAAGTTCGATTTTATAAAAGATAGGAGTAACCCATTAATAAATATCGCTAGGGAGCGTGATAAGGATGGCGGGAGCGATGATGAATTAGAAATAATTAACTCCAAATTAGAAGAAGTCGAAAATAACGAAATAATAGATTATCAAAAAGATTTTAATAATTGTGAGTTTCCCGAAGAATATAAGGCTCTATGGGATAGGATAAATTCAGATGTAAATGTATCTGTAAAAGATAAACAACTTTGGAAGATAAGATTAAACGCAAAATAAATATGATAGACAAAGAAAAAATAAACACAAAAGTAAAAGAGTATGTAGATGAAGTCGTTGAAAAGAAATTAAAGCGGTGTAGTACTTATGAATCAGCTTTGTTGATATGGACTTACGATAAACTTGCAGAACTTGAAATTCGTATTGAAGAATTAGAAGAAGCTAATGTAAAATTATATCATTAATCAAATTAATTAACTATGGAAGCGAAGCAAAAAGCAGTTGAATTATTTATAAAATTCTTAGAAACACCTAACACTTTTGGAGTTCATAGAATGACCGTAGACGAAGCCAAACAATGCGCAATTATAGCGGTTGAAAACATAATTAACGCAAATCCACATTCAAATCCATTAAACACAATAGTACATTCAACGATGCAGTATTGGTTGGATGTTAAAACCGAAATACAAAACTTATAACCATGAACGACAAAATTTTAAATATACTAAGAAAAAATGGATTAGTATTTCACAACGAAGACACAGAAATATACAAACACCTAAACTCCGCCATAATCGAAATATGCGAAGAGCAGAAGAAAGAGGATGCTAAAGTTTACAAGTTGCCACATAACCAATATCGTATTCTTAACTCCAAAAACATAGCCGAATAATGCACACACTCGAACGATTCCCATGCGATGATGAGTAATGCGAACTATAATTCGTATTTAGGCTAAAATCGTAGTAAAAATCAATAAAAACTATCAAAATACGAACTATAACTCGTAAATTAATAACTAAACTAACATAGCAACATGACACAAGAACAAGCAACTAATCGAGGATTTACAGCTCGCTAATGCTATACGGAAAGAAATGTTGATTACTTACTATAACTAAAAATAATATGGAACTAAACAAAATATACAACGAAGATTGCATGATAACTATGAGTAGAATACCTGACAACTCAATAGATTTGATTTTAACAGACCCACCTTACTGGCATAAAAAAAGTCCAGGGAAGCCATATTCAGAAAGAAAACAAAGTAATACTAATAGTGTATTTGCTAATTCTAAATTATTTCATTCAGAAGGGTGTATGATGTCAGAAATGTCAGATTTTACAGGTGATGATGTCGAAAAAATAATGCCCGAGTTTAAAAGAATAATGAAAATAATGAATGCTTATATTTTTTGTAATGATACATTAGTACCTTATTATACTATGTGGGCAGAAAAAAATAATTTTATGTTTTCTATTTTAGTTTGGGAGAAGCCATTATCTATAATTAATAAAAATAGGTTTTCACAAAATATTGAATACATAGTTAGAATTTATGATTATGGTACAGCGTTAAATAGTTTAAAAGAAAATAAATTTTACAATAAAGTTAAAAAATACAATATTTCTGACAAAAACCACCCGACACAAAAACCTTTAAATTTATTTCGTGAAATAGTATTACTATCATCAAATCCTAATGATGTTGTATTTGATGGGTATTCAGGCAGTGGTACGACTGCAGTTGCTTGTATAGAAGAAAAAAGAAATTATATTGTATCTGAAACTAATCATACTTACTATTCAGATTCAGTTAAACGTATCAATAAACACCTTCAACAACAAACACTATTTTAAAATTAATCCAAAAAAACTTTCAATAAAAATATAAAATATAAAAAATAAATAAACAATGAAAAACAACAAAGAAAAAAAGCATAAGTATGACTTTAAAATTTACAATGGTAGGGTTAAAATCTATATAAATGGGTTCGTTATGTTCTCGTTTAATCAGTTGGATTTTTCGGGATATTACGCATTTAAAGATTGTACAGATTTATACGGAATTACGATATATATGAATCGTGAGAAAGCAAGTGCGCAGGAGATGGATATATACTTTAAGACAAAAGAAAATTGGTTAGAAATTTTATCGTTATTAGATAAGAATTTGTAGATTTAAAAAAGCACATTAACTGTCGGTGTTTTATGAAACCCCAATGCAGTACTTTTCATAACTTTAGAGGATACTACAAAACATTGTATCATGGATGCAATAAGGTCATGTGTATTAAGGGCATCGGCTTCAAAGGTTTCTAAGTTGGATAGTAACTCCTCGAATATGATTGATTCTAGGAAATCCTCGTCTATTTCTGATTTGGGTTTTTTAATGTAATCATCAATAAGTTCTATACCATCCCTTAGTACGTTTTTATCTTTTGATTTTTGCATTAGGATACCTTTGAATCCATCATAAGGGGATTTGACTACCATTTGGTTGTACCCATTTCTTTTGAACCATTTATCCCCTACGTTTCTTTCGGGAGAAATCCAATATCCAAAATAACGACTTGCTAAAGCGCATTGTTCTGACACTTCATCGTTATCATCTTTCCTAGTTACGAATTGCCCTATGATTCTATTTTCTATTCCGCATTTAGAATAGTGGTCAAACTTTTTATAAATTAATATTGCAGGTTGGGATATGTGAGAAGATACAACTTCGTCTAGTTTTACAGGGTCGTACCCTACTACACCTTCGGGATTTCTAGGGAGTTCATATTGACCTTGAACGAGTTTTACATTGTTGGGATTAGCGATATTTAATAGTGATATTTTCCATCCATAATCCTTGTACTCCTCCGATGTATTGAAGTAAACTTTCCCATGCACATCCTCCATGAATTTACCTTGCAAATACCCTCTTTCTTTTGGAGGTATATTGTTAAGCCTTATTTTCCTAGCTGATACACGCCCTGTACGATTAAATGTAGTTCCTAGTTTTGGAGAGTTGAATACATCGTTTATAGTTCTAGGGTTTTCTCTTAATTCCCTTATATGTTGTTCTGAACCTTCACCGAATTTATGTATGATTTGATTAAGGGTATTCTCTTGTATTTTTTCTGCAACTTCTCTATTTGGGTGTCCATACTCATTCAATTCCATGATGTCGTAACAAGACATAAAGTATCTAAGGAATCCGCTTGTAGTCCATCCGTTTTCATTTAGTTCCTCAATATTAGAACCCTCCCAAAGTTTCCTACCTTCCTCGATAGCATACTTCATTGCCCTATCGTCAATACCCATCGTTGAAAACATAGAACACTTCCCTATTATCTCCCCTGTATGTTGTAGCTTCATTGCTTTTAATTGGGGGGTTACGATAGTCATAGGATTAACACCCATAAATTTTAAGACCTCATCCACTTTAAGGGAGTGCAACTTTTCTCCATCAAATGCGGTTGGACTTGTTGCAAGTGGTTTTATCCAACCGCCCAAATATTCCTTTTCTGAATTGATAAGATTATTTACAAACTCTATTTGATTTTCGGGGGCTTTCCCTCCCGATGATTTTATTTTAGGTCGGAATTGTTTTGGATACTTCAATAAGGCATCCCTAATAGGTTTAAATTGAACTGATTTTACTTTAGCAAGGTCGGTGGACATTAACCCACAATATTTGTCAAAACCCATCCTTGAAGTCCTAATGACATCCACGTTATGTATCTGTGTTACACCTGCCCTTCTTGCTTTAATTGTGAAATCTCCCCACGCCTTAGGAAACTTCTTACTATACTCTAAAAAGTAACAATACAACCTATGTGCTTCCCAAAAATCAACTACAAATCCTCTACTATAATACTGCAAAAATTCATAGTGTAATCCATTGATATAAACTAATTCTCCATTGTTAAGGAAATGGATACCATTGTGTAATCTTTCCTCCTCTTTCATTATCCAATCAACTTCTTCTTTTTTATTTTTGAAGTTTTTAGGAAAGGGTACACGCTTCCATTTTTGTAGGGATTTATCCTTTATTTCGTGGTTAATTATATTCTTTTCATCCCCTTTAAATTCGGGTATTTCATAAGGATAAACCCCTTGTATTAAAATAGTTTCTGACATAGGTAATAAGTGACTTCACAAAGATAAACTTTACTATCCGTTTGCACTAAATCAAAATAATTTAAAAAATAATTGACAAATATTTGATAATACAAAATGTTCATGTAAATTTGTATCCACAAAACTAAGTAATGCAACTACCATACAACAAAACAACAAGTCAAGTCCAACAGATACTTATAAACACCGCAAATATTCGATTACTAATAGAGGATATAATAAGGGAGGAACAATACGAAAAACAAGCAAAGCATTTTATAAACGAGGTGCTAAGAAAAGTTAAGTCAATAGAAAGTGATTTTAGAAGTTCTGTATCCATAGAGCAGTCAATGATTATCCGTAAGGGAATATCTGAAAATGATAATGTTACTATCCATGAGAATCTAAGATACGCCCTATTACAATTAAATGATGCACAGCTAGAGAATGTAGAACAATACATAGATGCACTAATAAATGAAAAGTACAGGATGCCCGACTTCATAGATTTAAACGACCTTACTAAAGCCCTTAATGATACAATGGGAGTATCAGATGAAAAGGAAAGGCTTAAAGTACTTAATGACTTAGGGTTTGATATTGTGAGGGTAAAAGAATTAGATAGTATTTAGTATGAAATGTTTTGGTAAAAATTGCTACACAAAGAAAGTGGCGCAAGAGGCTCTAAATAGACTTATTTCAGAAGGGAGATGGAGTCATAAACAACAAGGGAGGATATACCAATGTGAAACTTGTAATCTATGGCACATAACACATATAGAGGAGTTTGGTGACAAGTCTATTGTCGAGGGTGTAAAATTTAAAAGTAGATGGATGAAACTACTTGAAAAGAAAAAAGAAAGATAAATTATTTAACTAAAATCATAACAACATGACTACATTCAATTCGGGTAAATGGATAACCAAATGCACTCCCGACAAAAAATCAAAACTCCCTAGCATATATACTATTGCTAAGATTATTTTCTTACTAATGTTCTTTTGGGCGTTGGTTGTTGCTTACATTTTTAAAGATTAATTACCTATATGGACAACCCTAAAATACAAAAACTACTATCCCTATACAACGATAAATCCATTACAATAGAGGAGAAAAGAACAATAGCTGTTAAGCTAATTGATATTGGATATATCAAACCTAATAATTTAGTATTCGACAATAAATATCTTAAACTAAGAAAAGATTACGCTGAATTAGAATTGGAATACTTAAAGTACGTCAGAAGATGCGATATGTACGTTAGAGATTTTAACCAACAATTTAAACAGAAATGGGAACTAGAGGATAAACTATCTAAATCAGTAATTGAAAATCATAAATTACAAAGTAGTATTGCAAACTACCGATTAGGTATAGGGATACTATTGGTTATTACTATCATATCATTATTCATTTAAAAATTATACAAAAATGACACTAACAAAACTAAAAAAGCAGTACGAAAACTCATGCAATGAATACGTACAAAGATTTGCAAAGAAGCAAGGATTAATATTTGATGGATGGGTAGGTAGTATAGGGGATGTGGCAGTATTCTCCTCCCAATACCCCCTAAAATTCAACGACATCCAAATAGACCTCCATACAAAACAACCAAAAGGACTAATCTTAGAATGGTTAAATGGAAGTATAGAGTTCCACTTATCCAACCCAAATGTACAATACATAAACTATGAATCTTACATCATGGGAGGTAGGCATGAGAATACGGAGGTAGAAAAATAAATAGCTATGCCAAAATTAAAAACTAAAGCAGAAAAGAAAACGTTTAGTCAAAGCGTTAAGCAAATATTGGATAAACATAATATAAGTTGCGATACAATATCTATTGATGATTTGGTTGATGATTTTCAACTATTATACGAAGGTTTTAAAGTAAAGCAAGAGCCAACTGATTTCTGGGAGGATATAGTTGAGCAGTATTTCGAGTTTTATAAAATGTTAAATAATGTTTACCCTACATTTGTTCCATATGAAGCGAAATCTCTAAAAGAAGTATCTAAAATACTTAAAAGAACTGCATTGGAAAAAAGTTTTATTTGGGATAGAGAAACCGCTTTAAAAAAGCATTTGTCACTATATCAGGTATCGTGCAGTATTCCTTATGTAAAAAATCACTTTTCAATAGGATATATCTATAATAATTTCGATAAGATAGTATCGGAAGTAACTTCTAATATGAAGCAACAAAAATCATTATCTTAAAAATAAAAGGATATTAATTTTGTATATTCAGAAATTGTATTACTTTTACACCGCTAACATAAACAATGATTTTACAAAAAATACATACTTCTTAAAAAACCCCACCTGTCGGGAGGTCAATTTCCTTTCGCTACGCACTTGTAGCTAATTGTTTATTGTTAGCAACCTCCCGACAGGATGGGGCAATTATATTAATATGGACTTCTTAGAAAAAGACCTAGAGCAAATTATCTTTGATAATTCAGATTACAAAATAACAAATAAGGGATTACCGATTTATGGTGTAAGGAAAAGGCAATTAAGAATCGGGAACTATGGTGTTGCTGATTTAGTAACATTTGTAAGGAACGGTAGTAAATTATACGTTACAGTCTACGAGTTAAAGAAAAACGAAATAGATTCAAAAGCCTTAATGCAAGCGTTTAGATATTGTCTTGGCATAAAAACATATATAGAAGATTACAGAAAAAAGGATATAGAAGTAATATTCTATGTTAGTCTAGTAGGTAAGAGTATATCTCAAGATGGAGATTTCGGGTTTTCTCCATGTTTTTTAAAAAATGTTCATATTTATTTATACTCATATACTATTGATGGCATAAGATTTATGCGAACTAATGGTTATTACAAGGCGGAATCGGGGTTTAATAGAAGCATCCAATAAATTAAAACAAAACAATAATGGAAGTAAAATTTAGGATAAATGGCTTTGGTCAAATAAAGGCATTTTATAGTTGGTTATTCGCCAATCAAGATAAGGGTATAACATCGCAAGATATTAGCTTATACTTTTTTCTACTTAATCAAAATAATAGAAATAATTGGGCAGAATGGTTTAAATGCCCTTTTGACCTCGCAATGATAGGGGCATCTATTGGGAATAAGAAAACATACTATAATTGCTTGCATAAATTAAATGATTTAGGGCTTATAGAATACACTAAAGGAGTAAATAATTGGAAAGCTCCATTGATTAAAATAATGATACTTCATGACGAATTAAACGTACCATTAAGCGAAATAGTAGAGGTGCAAAATAGTACCACAACTCGGTACTCTACTATACCACAACAAGGTACTCAACCTACACCTCTACCTACTACTCAACCTACACCTCTACCTACTACTCAAGGTAGAATAAATATAAACAATAAACAAGTAACAGAAAACAAAAAACAAAAAACAAATAATGGAGAATCGGAAGTTTTTGAAGAACTTCCGATTACCGCAAAAAATAAATTACTGATATACTCGCATGATTTGGTTTTGATGAAACAACAATTTTGGAGTAACAGAAAACTCATTTACGGTGGCAATTTTTCCGAAATAAAAATTTCAAGCGGAGATACGATATTTAAAATAGGCGAAACGACATTGATTTTAAGACATTTTAACGAATTAATGAAAATATGGTTAGATAAGAATGAGATAAGCGATAGTATTTCGATTCTTTTTACCCTTTACTGCGATATAAATGGTGGTGACGTGTATTCTTATGCTGACATAGAAAATAATGGAAATTTGGACACTTTATTTGAAGATTTTAAAAAACTATTTAAACAAACTATTGAATTATGAGTTTTAAACAAAAACTAGAGAACTTAGGGATAAGATTAAACCGCTCTCACGGTAATTTGAAAACAGTTTGCCCAAAGTGTAGTGAATCAAGAAAAAACAAAAGAGATTTATGCTTATCTGTTGATATTGATAAAGGGGTTTATAAGTGTCATAATTGCGAATGGAAGGGTAATGTGTTCATGTATGAAAACAAGAAAACATACAGAGAATTAAACAGAGAGGAGTATTATCGAAACTACAAGATAACTGATTCTAGGAAGTATTTAAACGAAAGAGGACTTTCGGATGATACCATAGACCATTTTATGTTGTTTGAGAAAACGCAAAAATTTATAGACAAAAAAACAGGTGAATGGGTAGATAAGAAATGTATATCATTCCCTTATTTCAGAGGTAGCAACTTGGTTAATGTTCAATATCGCTCTAGGGATAAGGATTTTAAATTAGAAAAAGATGCTGAATTAATATTATTTAACCTTAATTCCTTGAACGGTGTCAAGAAGTGTATTATCACAGAAGGGCAGATTGATTGTATGACCGCTTACGAAGTAGGGTATGGTAATGTTAAAAAGCAAGAAAGATTAAATAAACTTAAATTCGAGAAAATTGAGGAGATAAGAAAGCAGTACGAAGAGGAAAATGAGTTTAATAAGAAGCAAAAAAAGACAGGTCGGAGTGCTGATGAGATGAAAAATATAGAGGAGGATATGATTGAGTACACTCCCGAAATGGATAGATTAAGTTTGTTTTCGGGATATGGTATAGTTTCAGTTCCTAATGGTGCAAGTGATAATTTAGATTTTTTAGATAGTAGTGCTGAATATTTTTTTGGGATAGATGAAATTATAATAGCTACCGATGGAGATGAGAAGGGTATTAAAATGAGAAACGCATTAATATCTAGGTTTGGTGCTGAAAAATGTAAGTATGTAAATTGGGATTACGAAAAAACAGCAGTTAAAGATTTTAATGATGCTTTTTTGAAATACGGAGAAGATTTTGTGGTTAATCTTGTTCAAAATGCGGTTGGAATACCTGTTAGTGGGATACATTACGTCAATGAAATGCTAGACGAAATGTGGAACTCTTATTGGCACAAGGTTACACAAGGTTCAACAACAGGTTTTACAGAGATAGATAATTATTTTGTATGGAAATTAGGAGAAATAAACTTATGGCAAGGTTACGCTCATCAAGGTAAGACATCTTTTTTTAATCAATTAATGGTTGCTAAGTCGGTTGTAGAGGGTTGGAAATGGGCTATATTTTGCCCCGAAAATTACCCTGCAACGAACTATTACAACGGATTGATTATGACTTATATTGGAAAAGAGATACACCCTAAGAACGAAAATTACAAAATGACAGAAAGGGAGTACGAATTAGGTTTGAAATTTATAGAAGAACATTTTTTCTACATATATCCCGAAGATGCACATGACATAGAAAATATCCACGATAAATTCAAGCATTTGATTTTAAAGAAAGGCGTTAAGGGTGTTCTAGTTGACCCTTTAAATCAGTTAGATAAAACACAAAAGCCATACCAAAGAGATGACCAATACTTATCAGATTTATATATGCAAATAAAGAGATTCGCCTTATCTTATCAAGTTTCGTATAATATAATCGCACACCCAAATTCGCCTAGAGAAAAAAACCCATTACCCGTACCTACTGCATACGACTTATGGGGAGGTGCTATGAATTTCAATAAAGTAGATGGATTAATTTGTTTTCATAGGCAAAATTTAGCCGAACACGTTTGCGAAGTTCATATACAGAAAAATAAAGTTGTCGATACAGGTGGTGCTATGGCAGGGAATCATTTTAATGGAGTTTACGAATGGAGAGAAAAAAGATTTTATTTTAATGGTCAAAATCCGATTACAGATTTTTGGAATAATTCAAAATTAACACCAAAAATGTTTGGAGACGATTATACAGATGTCGTAGATGATTGTGTACCTTTCTAAAATATAAAAAAATGGAATTAAAAAATTATTTTATACTTGAATACTCAATGCAACATAATCATCTTATTTGTATAACACTAATTGAGCAAATAAAAAACAATAGAACTTGTTTGATAAAAGGAGTACAGCACGACTATATGACGCTAAACTATTTTGAAACTAGAGAAGAACTAGAAGTTGAAGCGGAGTTTGTAAAAAATTTAATAAAATCTAAGCCAATATACAAGGGTATTGACAATAGGATATATGTAAAATAAAAAAAATGAAACACGAAGGATTATTAAAAGCAAAAAAAGGAGATAGTATTTACGCATACCTAGGAGATGATAAGTATGTAAATTTAACAAACGGAGGTAATGGTAAAATACATAAAGATGATGCAAGTAGACTATTCACTATACCCTTATGCCTAAACAACATGGCTCAAAAGAACCCTAAGATAATAGATTTAATAAGTGAGTTAGGTATGGTACTAGAACCCTTAGAAGATTGGGATATTGAAAGGATAAATAATCATTATTCAAAATAATTTATAAAATATTTTGTAATTTAAAACAACTAAACTAAATTTGTAATATGATACTATCAGATAGTGAAATATTAAAAGAAATAGAACTAGGGAATATTGTAATAACCCCCTTTGAAAGAAGTCAACTAGGGAGTAATTCTTATGATGTAAGATTGGGGAATAAGTTAGCGATATACGAAAATTTTACATTAGACGCTAAGGAGCATAATAAAATAAACATTATAGAAATACCCGAATACGGATATGTTTTACATGAGAGGTATTTGTATTTAGCTTCTACCTTAGAGTATACCGAAACAAGAAAGTTTGTACCATACATTGAGGGTAAGAGTTCGACAGGTCGTTTGGGTATCTCTATCCATGCAACTGCGGGCAAAGGTGACGTGAATTTCTTTGGACACTTTACCTTAGAAATATCAGCAAAACAACCTGTTAGAATTTATGCAGGTATGCCTATTGGTCAATTAACCTATTTTGAAGTTAAGGGGGAGGTAATAAATCCTTATGATAAAAAACAAGACGCTAAGTATTCCCAACAAGGTGCATTGCCTGTTGAAAGTATGATGTGGAAGAATAAATTTTAAATAGTATGAATAATACTATCTTTCATACTTAGACTTCTCTGTATATAAACCTTCAATAAACGCTTGTTGCTGAATAGGAACATAACTAGATGTAGAAAAGCATGGTTTATCCGACACTCTTTTCAGTATAGACGTATCGCTTGTTTCAGAAGGGAATAACTTACCATCCTTACATAGAGTTCCATGTATCCTATTTATATTAGCGTATAGGGATTTAATTCCATATCCATAAGGGGTATCCCAATTTAGCTTTGATAGTTTTTTGAATTGGAATTTATTGTAAATTATAGGGGTGTGGGTATCGAACATTTTACATTCATATCCATTATTGATTAAATAGTTTCTAGTGTTTTCAATAGACGTTCTCCATGCTTTATTTTTTATGTTTTTATCTATTGTTTCCTGCATATCATGTTCTCGATAATAGTAGGGGAAGTCGGGGAGTTGGAAATCTAATTGCATGAAGTGGTCGTCATTCATAAATAGGAAATCTTCACTTAGGGAATCTGTATCACAAGCTAAAAGGATTTTATTGTAGATATTCCTATCCTTCCATTCAACCCCCTTTTCATCATCAGCACATAATAGGGTTGCATTTGTAAGCCATGAAGGGAGTTTGTTAGATACAATATACAAATTACCTACATTGCTTAAATGCTTTTCTATTCCTCTTAAACAATATTTTAGTTCGTGGTTATTACCCCAAACACTTCCTTTCCCTAGTGGGATTACTATGTCTATTTGTTGCATAGGTTATGATGCTTTACTAAGTTTAAATATAGTTCGGGATGTATGAAGTCTAAGTTGTAATTTAAGTGATAATTCTTCTTTGTGTATAGCACAATATTATTTTTGTACCATACAGCTATTTTGGGGTTATCAAACATTTCTTCTCTCAAATCTACAATATAAGGATAAAATCCAAACAGCTTAAACATATTTGCCCAATAAGACTGCATTTGCTCGTTATAGTGATTTACGCCCCTTTGACCGATAATAGCACCGCTAAACAAAACATTATCACTTAGTTTGCATAACATCCCTATTAAATCATTGGCATATTCTTCATGTAAATGTTCCGCAACTTCAAGACATATAGCAAGGTCATATTTATTTGCAGGTATAAAATCTTTTGCTGTCTTTAAATTTAAGCTAGTAAACTTTTCGATAGGAATAAGTAGATTCTTTTTATTTACTCTATAATCAATACCTTCGTAATCCTTATACTTCCATTCTCCTATTCCACATCCAACATCAACTATTGTGTCAAAATGTATATGTTTTTCTAATATAGCATATACTTCTTTTGCTGATTCAATTCCAATAGGGGCTATTTCTTCATAGTACTTTTGGGTATATTGATTAACCCACTCCCAAGTATTAATGTAATCCTCTAGTTCTTCTTTTGACATAGCGCATTGGGCATTGTACAAATCTTCATTCTTTTTAAAGTCTGCATGATGTGTAGTGCTATTCAATCCTCTGTGGTGGTCGATATGGAATAGTCTACCTTTTACCCTTGAACCGATATACCCTAGTTTAAAAAATCTTTGGTATCGTTCTAAATCTTCGGGGGCATAACTAATCATATATTCATTCTCCATACCTCCCTCGATAAATGAACTCTTATTAAACATTACAGCGCCCCCAACAGAAAGTAGCTTATGGTATTTTTGCTTAAATTCAACATCCCCTATTAAATCTCTAAGTTCATTATTTGGGTGTTCTATTGTGCCTTTAAATTTAGTACTACCAAATATCCCTGCATCTAACGATTTCTCTATTTTCTTAAACCATTCTTGTCTAGGAACTCTAGCAAATCTCCCATCATAAGGATAAACAATATCTTCTCCATCTCTAATTTTATCAACAGCTAATAGTATTTGCATTGGAGGTACTATAACATCACAATCAAAGTTTACTATTATTTCTGTGTTAGACATTAAAGCCATTTGGTTTAGCATCTTAGTCCTATGGAATACTTCGCTATCAAACATTTCATATCTGCACCATTGGGAGAAGTATTCAAACTTATTACCTCCATGTTCCATTATGATTATATTGGTATTAAAATCATGCTGTAACATACAAACGGAAATATCTAGGTTTTGTTTCCTATCAATAGAATCAAATGATGTCGGGATTGTAAATGTAACATCGGATAAATCTATTTTTTTACCTTCGTGGTTAAATGGTATCCAATCCTCAACCCAATAATCCTTTTCATCACTTTTTAATGCAAGTAATCCACTCATATTTTTAATAGGGCGTATTACTTTTTTATTTTCTGAATTAGATAAGTAAGCCCCACAATAAGAAAACGTAGAATTAGATAAAACAAAATCTTGGCACAACGACATCATACATAATTGCTCGATAGCGCTTCCATCTATAAAGTGAGCGTTGGGTAAACATTCAAAATGAACTTTGCAATAATCCATATCGTCACTAAAAAATAAAATATCTCTTTCTTTGTAGTCAGGAAAATGAGTTGTCAAAGCAAGGATGTAATACGTAATTGGGAGTTGATAGTAATTTGGATTATTTACAAAATCCCCTCTACGAATAGATACGCAAATGGGATTATTAAACTTTCCGTACAAGGATTTTATTTCATTAATATACTCGTCTTTAAACTCTAGCTTTTCACTCCAATATTTAGGTGATTGAAAGTATCCCCACAAGTCCATGTTATCCGAATATAATTCGGGCGTATAGTGGTAATGAAATTCTTTTACTTGCTTTAAGTTTTTAGGCTGTGGTACTTCGTTGATTTTATTTTTGAAGTATTGGGTATATCCCCATTCGGGAACTCCCCAAGTAGTATTTTTTTCTTTAGCTAAACCCATAAGCGACATAACTCGCATGATTTGATTTCCTAATCTTCCGTTGGTGTTGTTGGTGCTACAATAAATCATTTATTTCTTTTTTATGATGATTAAATTTCTGTAAAAATGTACAAATTCTATTTGCCCCGAAAATTCGTTTCTAAATTCTTCTTTTAGGTTTTGATGATTAACTTGATGTGTTAGCTTTAAGAAAAAATCCATCGTAGTTCCTTTGGCATTAATGTCGGGATTACCTCCGTATCCATGTTCGTTCCAATAGCTAGTTTCGACATCCTCGATTACATATATACCACCGCTTTTTAAGTTAGGGAATATCTCTTTGAATGTATTTATAACTTCGTAGTTTATATGGCTACCATCGTCAATGATAATATCGGAATTGTATGATATATCGAATAGGTGTATCCCTACTTCTGAAAGATTGTAAAAAGAAACTCCTTTTATTGGATACTTAGGATAAATGTCGCAAGTAATAATATTTGCATTAGGAAAATACTCTCTCCACATTTTAGCACTACCACCCCCTCTATCGAAATACTCATACCCTCCAAATCCAATTTCTAAAACCTTAATTGGCTTCATTCTAATTGATTCAAAGTAGCTATTATAAATAGGGGTGTAGTTGTGATGAACTATCCCCTTGTCTGTGTCGTACTTCTTAGCTATTTTACTAAGGGTGTCTAATTTATTGTTTTCCATTGCTTCTATATTGAGAGTAAACCAAAACGTGCTTTATGAATTTAGTAGGGGTTAAATCTACAACATTTTTAATGAAAGTATAATCAGCCATACTACTATTATTGAATTTACTTATATCTTTTTGGGAGTGGTGTAAAACTATGCAAGGCATCCCTATTTTACCACAAACAACTTCTCTATTTTCTATTTGTTCATCAGTTGGTTTGCATTTCCATAATCTTTTGAATTGACAAATAATTCCCTCGTTTTCATCTGTAAGATAAGGGATTAATTTTTCTATGCAAGTATCATCAACAAGTATATCATCCGAATCCAAAAAGAAAAACCATCCATCCTCAACTTTAGATTTTAAATCATTGCAGTATAGGTTATAGAAGCATCCTTTTTCTTTGTATCTTACATAGTGTCTATTCTCAATCCCTAAATCCATAAGTCTATCCAAATCCTTTTCATCTTCATAAGAGGCTATGATATTTATGTCCTTATAGGTTTGGGAGTATATGCTATCCAAGCACCTTCTAAGTAATGGGTATCTTCCATGTACTCGGATTAGGATATTTATTTTTATGTCTTGTTGCATCTTTGGTTTTTTAAAAACCCCCTACCACTTTAGGTATAATGGTAGGGGTTTGTTTTGGTGGTGAGTAGGTGGGAGATTATCCCAAATCTTTTTTATCAAATAAATTATTTTCTACAATAAATCTTAGTCTAGTTTCGTAATCCGTAAAATCTAAATTATCTGTAATAGGCGACATCCCTTCTTTTCGTAAGGCTTCATCTAGTATCATATACTTAGTTCTAAGGTTATCCTCTATCTTCTCAATACTTCTTTGAATGTCGGGCATTCTATTAAGGTATTCAGTCCTATTCTTTAGCATTATATCCGTAGTATCGCTATTGGCAGTCATAGCCATTTTATTAGCGAAGGATTTATGTTCTGTTAACGCTATAAGGGTTTGGAAATCCCCATTACGTTGTGAACTAATATACATACTTGCACATTCTTGTAATAGGGTATCCTCGTTCCTTAGAATAGAATCAAATGTATCCTTTGCAATATCTATTTCAGAATCCTTTACTAAGGATGTAAGGATTTGTAGTTTATTGATATACCTATCTACTGCAATATTTAACCAAGATGAATTATAAGTATAGGACAATATTGTAAATGCTACTTTTACGATAGCTGTCTTTTCATCCCCTCTATGATTATCAAAAATAGGCATGAAGGTATTATGTAGATTATACTCTTTCAGTACGCCCATTAAGAACCCTTCACTTCTTGAACCATCTTCTTCTATGGAATAGGTTTCCTTTAGCTTCTTGATGTTTTTAATTATTATAAATGGAATGTTAGGTTGTTGCATATTTAGTGTTTCATTTTACAAATTACAGAATCAATAATTACACAAAGGGTTGTAGTATCCCTTAATCCATTCTGAAAAGTAGTTAGAGTTACAGGAGTTCCATTATCAAAGTTTAATTCAGTAGGAGATACATGAGAGTAAACAAAAGTATCACTAGGGATATTTAGCCACATCCGTAACTCATAGCTTATATCAAACTTTGTTTTGTAGCTTCTTTTATTCACCACGCTATTTACAAAACAAAACAAATTAAACTTAGATGTGTTCTTATACTTTTTATTTAATGAGGTTGATAGCTTATCCAATACAACCTTATCTAATCCACACGATGTACATGGTTGCGCTATGGCTTTTATGTATTGAGATGGTGAATCAAACCCGCTATTATGCGCTAAAGATATAATATCTTTATATTCTAATTCATCGTAAGAAATACGTACCATATTGTATTTACTTACCTTAAATCCTATGAAATCATAACTCATAACACAAAAGTATATATTTTTAGCTAAAATACAAGAAAATATACCAAAATAAAAATATATCATTTTCGCACGTTATACTTTTGGGTTACAAAACAAAACAATGAACGGAACATTAGAAGCAATGACACAACAAACAGCACCCCAAGAGGTTGTTGAGCAGGTAGCCCCTGTGGTTGTGGAAGCAACTATTGAAACGCCATTGGAAATCACCACAAATGTCGAAACAACTCCAACAACCGAAACTTCACCTTCAAATGTTGCAGTAACTCCCGAAACAAAATTTGATTTAGAAAGTTATTTAAGCGAAATGGGTTTGTCAAAACAAGACCTAGATAGTTTAAAAGAATCTAAATTAAAACAAAAGGAAGAAGCCGATAAACCACTCAACGAACAAAAGGCGTGGGCTAATGTGATTGCCGATGGTATTCAAGAAGGCATCCTAACCAAAGAAGATGTAGTAAAATACGAATCAGTATCTAAAAGAGAAGATAACGATTTAGTATTTGAAAAATTCAAACAAGATTTCAAACCTTCCGATGACACATTAAGTCAAGAGGAAATAGATGAAGAAATCCAAGACGCATTTAAAAGCGAATATCCAAGCCAAAAACTTATTAAGTTAGAAGCAGAGAAAATTCGTGAAGAAATATCACAACCATTCAAAAGCGCAGAACAAAACTTAACCAAGAAACAATCAGTTTTAGGGTTAAAGAAATTGCACGAAGAATTATTAGATACAATGCTAAGTTCTAAGTATCAAGAATCCTACAAAATAGGAGATAAGGATATAGTAGTAGAACTTGAACAGCAAGTAACTAAAGATGAAGTCAACGAAGCACTTACTAAAACAGAAGGTGGGAAGCAACTATTAAACATTATGCACTCTTTGTATAACGAAAACAAAGAGCAATCAGCAGAATTGTATAGAAGTTTTGTTAATTCTATCGCAAAAGAAAAAGTACAAAGTAAGATAATCGAAAATGTTTGGGAACAAGCATCCGAATATTTTAAGGGAGTATATTCATTAGGCGCACAAGCACCATTTACCTCGCAAAAAATAGATACAACAGAGCAGGGTGGAGATGGCTTAATGGAATTGTACAAGAAAAGAAACAATTAAAAATTAAAATTTAAAATAGAAAAAAGATGAGTACATCGAATATCCAAAAGTATAATATGACCGACTTGGTGAACATGAAATATCCATTGTTCAATGAGTATGCTACATTTTATACACGCCCTGACATCCGAAAGGAAGCAGTCATCAGAAACAATATGCCATCAATCTTAGCATTAGCAATGGATTTGCGTGAAAATTTAGCGCAAGGCGGTGGTGCGGTTCGTTACGTCAAAACTAAGGAGTTCTTATCACAAGAAATTTCTACAAGTAAAAACCCTTATCGTTTCAAAACTTCTACAGAGGCAATCGGAACAGCAGGACAACCTGTTACTGCAACTGTATTAAGCCCTTATAGTGGTAATGGTTCATGGACTGTTCCTGTTGTAGGACATACAGCAACAACAAACATAGGTGGTCGTCAAATAACTGTTTATATCACAGATGTAACAGAAGTTAACAATGCTTATGAAGTTGAATTAACACCTATCAATGGTGAAACAATCGACCTTAGCGGTGGTACTTACTCATGGCAGTATAACCCACGTATCCAATATACAGAATCATGTTCTTCTATTATCCAAACAGAAGGGATGTTGTATGATGCACCAATGGTAATCAAAGGTAATCTACAAAAATATGAAGCAGGTAAACATATCTGTGAAGATGATTTGGATAACTACGCATACGACTTTATCCCCGACCAAGCGGTTATCACAGACCCTTTGACAAATCAACAAATCAGTACATGGTGCATGAAGCCATTTGTAATGGATACATTACGTAACGATATGTTGTTCGGAGATTTACAAGACTTCTTGTTCGCAGAGCGTGACAACGTAAGCAATCGTTCATTTGATGGTTTATTTGCAACAGCATTGAAACGTGGTAAAATGAATATGCCAATCAATACAACTTCTAAAGATTCTACATTAGCTTCTTTGAAGTATATTGCTAAAGTTTACAAAAACGATGGCTTGACTGATATTATGTTGTGGTGCGACCAAGAAATGTACATTAATTTGAATCGTGTATTTTCTGAAATACCAGGCAACAACAACTTCAACTTACCAATTTGGAGTGGTTCAAATCAAGGAGATATTAATTGGTACAACTTCACAGGAGTTAAAAACTTCTTAGGTATAGGTGTAAACTTCCACGTTAAGGTATTGGATGGTTGGGAGCAACTTAGCTTCACAGACATCTACTACAACTTCGCAGTAATTATGCCAATGGCTTCTTATCGTGATGCAATGGGTAATCGTGTACCTCCAATGGAAATCGTAAAACTTGATAAGTGTGATGGTTTCCAAATGACAACACAAAATTCAGCATCAGCTTCAATTTGGTATGATGATGCACGTATCAGAGGTGAGCGTAAAGTGAATGTATATGCTAAAAACTCTTTTGGTGTAGAATTTCATGGCGCACAATTCTTAGGAATATTATCAGGCGGAGGCAAATGCTTCTAGTAGAATAAAATAAAAGATGAAGTAAGGGGTTTCACCTACCCCTTGCCTTATCTCTAAAAAATAAAAAATCAAATAACATAAAATAATCACACAATGTCAAAAATCACAAAAGAAACAAAACAAAATAAATCGCAGTTCTTTAGACTTAATGTACGCCCCGACAAAAAGCCATTTAGCGCAATTCAAGGGAATGTAAAAAACGACCAAATAGTAGGTACTTCGTATGAAGTTATGCTTGCGCCTCCTGCACAATTTATCCCTAATGGATACGAAGCAATGGTAGTGAAAAAGGTAAATGGAAATGGAAAATACGATGGAGTGTTTGAATGGTATGACGCAGAAAAACACAAAGGGCAAAACCCCGAAATGATTGATGTTCGATACTTAGTAAAATGCGCTTCGCTAGATAAGAAGTATCAAATCGAAAATGGGTTTCTACCTAGCAACGACCAAGAAGAAGTTGGATGGGAGTTTCCTAGCGGTCAAATTACAGACATTCCAATGGGAGATATAACACCTAAGTTTATCGAGTTTATGAGAAATCACTCATTTAACGGAGATAACCCTAATCGTAACAAATCGGATATGGTAGGCTTTTATATCGTTGACGCAGAAACAAACTTGACAAAGCGTAAATCTAGCATAGATAGCTTAAATAGAAAGTTATCCCTTATGAAACAGATTGAAGAAGATGACAATTTTGTAGAAGCAATGGCAGGGATACTAGGAGTTAAGTTGGGTTATAGTGTACTTGATAAAAGAGATATTATACTTGAAATGATAGATACAAAATACGAAGATGTATCGCAAAAAGTAGAAAAGTATATCGCTGAAACAGATAGTAGTTTATCTTATCTCGAAAACACAAAACAACTTAAATTTCAAGGCGGTAACGCCCTGTACAACGGAGTAGTTATTTTCAAAGATATTGATTTATCAAAAGAAAATGGAGATAGCTATAAGTCGGAAATCATCAAAGCGTCTTTAAGTAATATCGAACTCTTTAAAGAATTAAAAAGTTTATTCAAAAATTCAAAATAAAAAACAAAAAAATATAAAATGGCACTTAATTTAGGTTTTCCAATATGGAACAGCAACAACGGAATCATTTGTAGTGAGCAAAAAGCACCAATAGTATGTGCTACTAACGCTCGACCTGCATACTTAGAACCACGTTATTATGATGGCGTTAATGAAACTCAATGGGTTTTGAACGACAACGTATATGCTTGGGGTACAGGTACAGGAAATAGAAATGGTATCGCAGTTGATATTAACGGAGTAACATACGTATGGGATGTGCAAGGTGACGCTTCTAGTGATGAAGTTGAAAATAGTCCTTTTGCAAAATTAGCTTCATTCCTTGAACTATGTAAAGATTGTGAGGATTGCGATAACGCAGGAGTAGCAACTTTGGCAGGTGAATACGAATGGACTTACCCTGCATTACCTTCTACTTCATTCTGTTACAACTTGACTGTTACAAGCGTTACGGATTATCCAACAGCACGTGATATTCAAATAGTTGAAATGAGCGCAGGTACTTACCTTGTAGGTGCTGTGAAAGTAGTAAGCTATAACGCAGGTACGGATACAGCAGTATATCGAATTTGCTTGTCACAAGCAGTAACATCTAGCGGTTCTCCAATAGGATTCCCTACCAACTATACTTTTGCATCAGTATAGTCGATGTTCAAATTGGGCAACATTAAACTTAGTTTTGGTGATTTGACATAGGTGAAAGAAAAGCCCCCTTTTTTTAAAGGGGGTTTTTTACTAAAATTTTAAAAAGAAAAACAATACAATGGCTTGCGAAAACCCTTTATATATTAATTCAGCAAACGTAGATAGCTTCGGTTATGGCGTTACGTTTAATCCCTACCTAAAAACAATAACCATTAGTATAGATGGGTTTACATCATTTAAAAGTGGTGGAGAAGCAAATATTACCTCAATAGTATTTACTATTACAAATGAAAATAATGATACATACACAGGGAGTATAAACCCCTCGACAGGTGGTGAATCCGTAACTATTTCAAATGTACAAGGTGGTCAATTATTCTTTGGTCAATATACTATCGTAGGGGTATTGACAGAAGCCAACGCAAGTACGTATTCAGTTCAAACAATAACCAATGTATGCTTTGATGCACGAATGAATAATGCTAACTATATTAATGGTTCTAGTGCATTAAATGTAGAGGTTGATTGTGGAAGGGCAGTAATGATTATTAAGGAAGGGAACGCCTTTAAGTATCATGGATTAACGCCTAGTAGTTATGTTTATTCGGGTTCAGTAACCTATCCCAATAATTACCAAGAACAAGTAAACTTTACAGCAGTTCCTTACCAATTAAGTTTGATAGATTCTATAACAGGGATGTATCAAGTATCACTACTTACTACTGCATACTATGATTTAGGATGTAATAGTACTTTAGCCATTCAGTATAGAAGTCAAGTAAATAAAGATATTCAATGTGGCGCAGGGATGTGTGATTTGACTTGTTGTTGGCAAGAGGCATTGGATATTCAAGAACGTGGAGGTACGCAAGGCTCTTTGATGGCAGAAAAACTAATCGAGGCTAATCCTTATTATGTTGAAGCGTTTTTATTATGGAGTTGCGGAAAGAACAATGATAAGGCAGTCGCTAAAGTTCGTGAAATATTGAATTGTGATTGTAAATGTAGTCAAAATGTTCTTATCCAAGCAAACCCTATTAGTTACGGAACTGCAAACTTAAATGGAGAATGCGGTACTACCATAACAACGGATGAAAACGGAGATATTTTAGTTCATAGTTATGCTTATACTATCGCTAAAGGAGATTCGGGAGATATGGCTTTTTCTTTAAATACAACCCAAGTTGGGAATTGTACAAAAAGAACAACTATCACTTTTGACTACGATGTTTTACAACAAAATATCCTTACAGCAATATCAAGCAGTCAAACATTTATTAATAATTGGAAAGATGTATTAGGTATTACGGATTGTCCTTGTGACGAGGTAACTACATTAAGCGTACCTCAATTATTAGAAGTGCTAAAACAAACATCTGATTATTACACTTTAGCTGATACAAACTTCGTGAAAAACGATGTTGTTATAGGTGCTAAATATGAAGATGGAACACAAATAACAGGTGGTACATTTGGATATACAGAAATAGTAGACCAAGTAATTCAGCAACAAGGATTAATTACAACACAAGGTCAAGAGATAACATTACCATGTAGTGTTTGCGGAGAAAGTTTAGTAGGGCAATCAGGTAAGTTAATCACTTATGTAAATTCTAATTGTGGATGTCGTGAGCCTCACGAATGTGATATTGAAATACAATCAGTAGATTATTCAGAAAGATATACAGAGGCTTATAGGTTTAACCCTCAAATAGAGGATGCGCCTTATATCGTTTCAACAGAAGTTATAGATGGTCAAACATATACAATTACAAAATTGATATATGCAGATTCTTTTGTAACAGGAAGTAATGCTAGCGGAAGCATGATACGATACATTATGTTTAAAACAGATAGTGTAGGTACTACAACATTCCACGAAACAAGAACTTTATTTGGAGATGTAAAAGTTGGAGGTGGAACATTAACTACATACAATAATACAGCAGGCGATATTGTTTTGATTAACAAGGCATCATCTATAAATCTAGACCATTCAGAAGTTGTAAACGGATACCCTGTTATGTATTTCGTTACATTTGGAGGTGCGATTTGTCGAGCAGTAAGAACAGGTAGTTCTAATTGTGATGAAAGAAAGAATTGGACTATATATTTACTTAAAGACTTACAATCCCCTACAAAAAGATTGTATGGAATGAAAAAGTGGTATGTTGATTCAAATGGTAATCAAACATTTTTATATTTAAGTGCAACAGATTCTAAAGTTTATCTATTGACATATAACAATGTTGGCGGTAAAAATATTGGAAGTAATTGGACTGTTACGGATTTAAGTATTCCATTATCTAGCATAAATGGAAATATTAATGTTGATTTAGCGGAAGATTATATCTTTTTATTAGGAACTAACTTTATCAAAATAGCAATTTATAGCGGGACAAATACTTTAGCTGATTTACAAGATAGTTCAAACTATTCAGTAGTTACTTGTTGTAGTAACGCATCAGCGACAGCTATATCTTATATAGATGGAGGCGGTAGTACAGCGACAATAGATAACCCGAATTGGATTCAGAAAATAAATGTAAATTCAGAAGATAGATACTACTTCGGTAACTCATCTACGAATAATGTTAATAACTATCAGAATTGGTCATACCTAAGATATTTTGTATTTAGAGGTGACGACCCCGCAGTTCCCGACTCATGGGTGTTTGATACAGAAATAGTTGTTAATGGCGCAGGAGATACACCATATACAGGTGGAACATGGGTAGCGGAAGTTTCCTCACAAGTAAACGCATTATCGCAAGGTATGTGTGAAATAGAGGATTATGGGGTGGTTTCACTTGGTTTATTTGGAGTACGGAAATTTGATATGGTAAGCAAAGAGGTAGATGTAGTTTCGGGTCAATCAGTAGCAGGTGGTAGTTTGGATATTACCAATCCTCAAATGGATACTCAATTTAAATACGTATTAAGTTGTAACGAATCAAACTAACTTAGAGTATGTACACATTAACATGGCAAGACGTAATTACATCAATAACAGAATTGGCGGGAAATCACGAGCAAAATCAAACATTTCCTCCCAATGTAGCTACTAATGCAGGTAGGTTAGCTACTGATTATATCCTCAATGAATTAGTAAGAATATACCCTAATAGTCAATTAATAGTTGATAAGGCAAGACCATTTCTTAAACGTAAAATAGTCGCAATAGAAAATGGACTTGTTACACTCCCTATTGATTACAGAAATATTTTGGATGTGTCAATAGCTGTTAACAAATCCTATTCTAGTTCATGCGATTGTTCGGAAGAATATATGAACGCTATAAACCTTATTGATACGTGCGACCCAAATAATCCTTTGTATGATGCACAAGTAGCATCATTGCCAAAAGAACCATGCGTATTCAAGAAAGTAGCGCAAGTGGATACCGACCAATTTGACGATAGAACAAGAAGTAAGATAAATAAACCTTCAATAGACAGACCTGTCTATGCTTTTATTAGTCCTACTCAAATAAAAATATGCCCTAAAGATTTTTCGCACGTTGAAATAAGATACATCAAGCAACCATTAAAGTACAATATCGCATACAAATTAATGCCCGATGATACATGGCAAATTGATACAACATCCCCTGATTACGTAGAGTTGGAATGGGAGCATAACGCTTCACCCGAATTTTTCAGAGCAATGTTATCACTTTATTCTTTACATACTAGGGATGGTAATTTGAATCAATGGAATAATGAACTTAAAAAGGGTGGATTATTCTAAAAAAAAAGTAGTATTTTTACATTATAAAATCACATATAAAATGAAATCACAAAAAACTAAACTAACATTGCAAGTTAATCCAAATAAAGTAAAAGCCTCGTGCGGAAAGCGCGGATGCTATATAACACTACTACCTACGTCAATTCGTAGAGAGAATTTAGAAGAATTTAAAAAAGCATCTTAATGGAAAGTTTATACTTCCAATATATAACCCATTTTGCTATAACACTTGTTATAGGTGCTTTGTATTGCATTGGGTTATGGATAAGTAGGGATGGAGAAACAGAAATAGACCCACAAGGAAACAAGCGTGTAGTATGGTCAATGATATTGTATCCATTATACAAGTATCTTGCAAATGAAAGAAAAGTAGAGGTGGTTTATAACCAAGATTGCTACGACCAACTAACCATAAAAGTAAAGCAATGGTTTCCCGAAACGGACATTGATTTTGTTAACGATAGTGAAGAGGAAGTAATTAGAAAGATACAACCAATAAGAGGGGAGTTAGAAGAAAAGTATTTTATAAGAGTAGGCAAGATTTACAACCATGCAATTATGTCGAAGGATTACTACGAAGTTAATTGGTGGAGTAAACCTATTATCGCTTGTTACAAGTGTTATGCTTCATTTCATGGAACTATAATATTTGTATTATCTACTATGTTTGCTACTAGGGTAGATTTTATAGAATATGATATTTATATTTTGTTACCAATGTGGATTATTTATGTGTTCTCGTTAGTAACTTTGAACGTACTTTTGGAAAAGAAAATAAACTAGGATAAATGACTATTGGGGCTATTGCAGAATTGGTACAGCAACTCGTTAAAAACGGAGTTGTAAGAGGTAGAGACACCCTTGATATAGCCTATTACGAAACATTGGTTATTTCCGCAAGGGATTACCTTTTATTTTCTAATACTAGGGATAAAGTATCAGAAATGTTTACTCGCTTCAAAGTATCAGCACCTCCGCATGATTATGAAATAAAGGGTGGTGTAGTTGAATTAGAACAAGGGTTTAACATACAAGGTATAAATGGAGTAGCAGGGTTATCTAAATCAAAAGAAGTCGTTTGTAAATTAATGATGCCTTTAAGTAGTGGAGAGCAATACCTAGTTTGTGATACAATGTTTACATACTATATACCGACACAAAGCCAAATAACATTTGTAAACCTTCCACAAAAAGTAAAGTATTTAAGAGTTCATTCTATTGCAGGTTCAAGACTAGAAGATGAAGTAAGTAATGATTTAGCATTTGTTATCATTCAGCAAGTATTTAAGCTAGGGCAAATGAGCGAAGAGAAGCGAAAGGATACATCAGCAGATGGAAACGGATTTGATGATTACCTACAAAATCAAATAAGACAATTTAGTAATTCACCTAATAACATTGAATAAAAATGGATATAACAAGTATTTATCAAGGAGTGCAATCAACTCCAACAGAAAGTCCTAATAACTCTATAATGGTTGAATATCGACCTAAAGAAGAGCGTAGAGAAATGCCTAAGAACGCAAAGGTAAAGTCACGAAATAAAAGTACAACTATCCAACAAATAGAAAATGGATATTTGATAATAAAGCGTGAAGAAGTTTGTTACGAATGTTCGCATGAAGAAAAAGAGGATGGAGAAATGGAAGGGTTACATCCCTATACAGATTGGATGTCAAATACAACCACAACTTACTCAAAAGAAAAACCAACAGAAATAGATTTAATGTATTAGTATGTATTTATCATCATTCGTTTCAGCAAAGGATGTTATATCCAAATTGTGCATCCGTACAGAGGATGTAAACCTTAGTCGTGCTAGATTATACGCTAGTTACATGAATGCTGTTTGGAATGATTTAAGAATAGATATTACTAAGACATCTGTTATCCGTAAATTTTCAATTAATAGAGCGACAAATTCATTACCTATTCCCGATGATTGCTTAATGTTATACGGAGTAGGGTATGAAGATTGTGAGGGTGTGGTAAAACCTTTGTGGTATAATACAAATATGCCAAAACATTTATTGTTTGAAAACGGAGTACCTTGTCATTGCGATACTTGCGGAGAAGAAAGTTCAATATGTTCTTTGATTAAGGATGTAACTGAATCCCAAGAAACAATAACTATCAACGGAACTGATTACACAAAAACTACGAAGATAACCACAATGATTGATGGCAAAGTTATTCGTACAATAACAGAACCATACGCTGTAAATACTAATGGTAATGTTGTGGTTGAGATGAAAACAACCCAAGAAGAATTATGTGAGTTAGAAATGAAGCCTTGTGGATGTATTGATAATTGCGATTCAAACAAAGAGAAGATTAAAAAACTAGAGTGTGGATGTTTAAGTTTTGATACAAATTTCGGAACATACCTATCCAATATATACGAGCCTAAAAACAAAGGTTATTCTATTGACGTAACAGGTACTCATATTCTTTTACCAATGGGTTACGAATACGATTATGTCGTATTAAAGTATTTGACTTCTATTTCAAGTGAAGAAGATTTTAGAATACCCTCAATAGCAGAAGAAGCATTTATAAGAGGACTTCAATATTATTCAGAAGCGGATAATCCTAAAGCCCCTAATTACGAAAAAGGAATAGGTAGTACAAGATACGAATTGTATCAAGCAGAAAAACTTAAATTAAGAAAAAGATTAAGACCATTTGACTATCAAATAGGGAATGGCGCATTGGGTATTACACAAGATAATGCTTATCAAAGAATGAGAAGAATTAATAACACGCAAAATAATTATTGGGGTTGGAACAGATTAATGTAGGATATACGCCATACTTTTTAAACTTTGATGTCGATTTAACTAAGCTACAAACTAACGAAGGTAGGTACTTAAAAAATACGAGGTTTAAATTAGGTAGTGCTTCAAACGTAACAGGTGGTACGGATGGAGTTATTACGCCATTACCTAGTAATGAAGTTTATTGTAGTGGATTAGATTTGCCCGATGGTCAAAATAAAACTATTGGTGCTTACGAGTTTCAAGAACTAAATGAAATTTATTGGATAGTATGGAATAGCGAAAATAATCATTCGATATACATTATTGATGGTACAACTGAAATTTGTCAATTAGTTTATAGAGGGAGTTGTTTAAACTTATCCCTAGAAACAGAAGATGCAATACCCGAACATAGAGTTACGATGAAAGTTCAATATTCAGAAGCGAATGGAGTTCAAACTATCGTAGAGAAGTTTTTAATATTCACAGATGGAAATAGTAATGTACGTCAAATAAATGTACTAGCTAGTATAGGTAGTGAAAGTTTTACAACGAATTATTTTGAGGCTGTATTCCCTTATAGGAATTGTTGTGATTATATTACGCTTGCACCAATAGCACCTTTGTATCGACCTAAATGGAGTTTGATAGAAAGAGTTGAAGATAACAATGGAGATGCAACCGATAAGGATATTCCCAATAAATTATTTAATCGTTCATTACAAGTATCATATCAATTTATTTATATTGATGGAAGGGAAAGCTCTATAAGTTCGTACTCAAAACCTATTATTGTAGGTGGTACGGATTGTTTTGAGCAAAACCCCGATGTACTACCAAGATGTGCTGAATTTAACTTTTGGGTTGGAAACGCATTTGTAGATAAGATTAATATTTATGTACGTGAATGTTCCGATTGCCCAACAGGGGATTGTCAAACAAATTGGACTTTATACGATACCCTAGACAAGCACAAGTGCGACACAAACGTAAAATGGTGGGAGCGTGAAAACGCATGGGAGGATTATGATTATAATTCAGATGCAAATGAAATAACGTATATATTTTGCAATAACAAAGAATGTACACCTGTTGACCAAAATATTTTCACTCATATTGAAAACGAAATTCCATTTAAGTCGAAATCCGTTGTAGCACTAGGAGATAAAATAGCATTATCAAATAATCTAAGAGGTAGCAATAATCTTAGTTGCGAGCAGGTTGAATCATTCACAATATCAGTAGAAGCGCAACCTGACGAAGAATGTATTATACAAAAAAGAAACATAACCATGTACGCTATCATACGAAATGATAGTATCGTAAATGGATTTGGTAATGAGTGTGAATTTTTATTTGGGGATGTTGTTGATGGGAAAGAAATTCCAATAGAAGGTAAGTTTTATTTTGGTGGAATGGGTTGGAGAAAGCACCCTGTTACAGGAACTAAAAGAGTAGCCATTGATGATTTTTGGAAAGATTATAAACAATACGTTCCTTCTAGCATAGAGGGTGAAGATACAATAGGTGGATTTGTAGGATACCTTGCAGGAACAAACTTTGTAACAATATCCGAGCAGGTAAAATTAGTTCCCGACACTTGTGACGTACAAGCACTAGGTATAGTTTATCGTGACGTTGCCAATATAGCAAAAAACAATGGTAGCTTTGATGATGTCATAAAAGAATTGAAAGATGGTGAATACCTGATACTGCAAAAGTTTACATTCAAAGACGTTCCTTCGGGAAAGTATGTATTCCGTATGGCAGGGCATAGAACAGGATATACACTTAATTACGAAAGAACAAGTACATATACTTATCGTTACGAATCCTTGCCATGTAGCACAGGAGGGGATTTTTCACCTGCAATATATGATACATACGAAGCTATCGTGGATGTATGTGATAACGATTATGATTCCTTACAAGAAGGTAGAGCAGTGGTCATTAAAGACCTAACATACCCTACATTTTTAGAAGATACAATAGAGGTAGTGAATAAATGGTTTTACAACCTTGTTAGTGAATTATATCTATATGAAGATGAAGATTTATCAATTCCATTTGAAAAACAAACTGCATCATTTAATGTAGGGAGTTATAAAAATAGGGCTTTAGGTACAATACACGATTTGGATAGTAACCATCTAGTTTCTAATCCATTCTTAATACCACCTTTAGTAAAAGCAAGTGAAGTAACAAATACTCCAAGTAAAATTACAGACCATAATGGATTTGTATTTATGCGAGAAGAATTTTGGAGAAGAAGAAGTACAACATCAGTTGTTTCAGTTCCGATACCGATTCCTTTTACTGTTTTTTATACAGAACCAACACTAGGCACTATCACAATTACTTATACAAACGGATGTACTACCGATACACTAGCTAATATCATGGTAGGTAAATCACAAGTATCTCCTAATGTAACAATAGGAAGTAATAAAGGGTATAGAGGATTAAAAGGAACGTCATATAAATTTACAGATACAGCACTAGAGCCTTGCAATAGAATACAAATCAAAGGTAGAATACTATCCGATGAAGGTAAAAAACTTGCAGGTATAAACGTAGGGTTTTCGGGAAGTCAATTTATTAGAACAGATGGTTTTGGTAGATTCTCAATAGACGTTCATCAAACTCCAAGTTTTGATAGGGATGGGTATTTTATGATTTCCAATGCAGGGAATAGCTGTATGATAGTATGTAATGATAATTGTGATGCTTGTTGCGAATCCATGTTTGATGAATACGATTTCACAGGAATATGCGGAGTGGGCAGTGATGAATCCGATTGTCCACAAGTTATTATTGATAAAGGAGATTTAGAGTTCAAGAAAGTAAATTCACCCGACAAAGGGCTAAAAGGTAGATATGGAATTGGTGTTATTGGTTGGGATTGCTATGGGCGTTTAGTAACAGGCGGTGTAAATGAAATTACATACATTGATACAAACGAATGTTGGAATAAACATCCATTAATTAAGTGGGAGCATGATGGACTAACATTACTCCCTAGTGAAGTAAAGGCGATTAGTTTCGTAAGAACTAAAAACTTGAATGGAACTATCCTGCAATGGAGCGCAGATAACTTTATTTTAATTGATAAATTTGGTAATGAAACATCAAGTAGAAGTCAAGCATCATCTATGGCTATTGACTTGCAATCACTACTAGAATACAATAGACAAAACAATCTTAATGTATTAACTACTTATTCTTTTGTAAAAGGGGATATGGTTAAAATAATTGATGATTGCGACAATCCAATTACATACCTAATTACAGGTGATACATTTGGAACTTTACAAAATACAGCACTAGAGCAAGAATTAACTTTGACATCTAACGGAACAACATCCGTAGCCAAAACAAATTACGCTATATCCAATGGAGGCAGAATAATAATCCCTTATGATAGTAGATTGGATGATTACTTGAATAAATGTGCTGTCAAAATAGAGATAGTCCGACCTTACGAATGTACAACATCATTTGAACCTTACTTTGAAGTGAGTGATATGATAGACGTTACGGATGGGGTATTAGCGCAAGAAGAAGGGGTGTTAGATACATGGGATACATACAAGATATTCCGTAACATACCTAAAGATATTGATTGCGACCAAAATACAAGTGATGATTCATACTTTAGTAATAACATTACAGATTTTTGGGGCAAAGGATGTACCGATGCAGGGCGACCATTTACTAAAAATCCATTCGCTCAAAGAAGATGGATGGAGAATGAAATGGCTATATCTAAGTCATGGGTAAACAACGGAAAGTACAATGGGTTATCTACTTTTTGGGGTGAGGATGTAAAGCAATTTAAAGACCAAAACTTCGGTGGAATAGTTGCAGTAAACGTACAGCGAAACTATATTTTATTCATTTGCGAAAACGATTATTTTACTACTACATTCGACCAAAATTACTTACAAGTAGATGCAAGTGGAAATGTAAAGGGCGTACAAGCTAATACAATATCCGAACCTAACCCTAAAGTTGGGATGAATTACGGATGTAGCTACGAACACATAAGTTCAATTATATTTTATGATGGAACAGCGTATTGGTACGATGCTAAAAATGCAGGATACATAGTTTGCGATTATCAAAAAGCAATAGATGTAAGTATCCCTAGTTTTGTAAAAAGTTACATTTCAGAAAAAACAATGTACGTAAACAACTACAATAATTCAGTAGGTAACGACCCTATGAAAGTATTTGAAGTTGTGTCGGGCGTATGTCCATTACATAAAGAAGTTCATTTGACTTTTAGAAAAAGAAATGACTTATCAAACGATGATTCAAACTTCGTAAACGACCAACGTACAAATGTATTATCCGAAAATGAAACATTTGTATTCGATACGATAAATTCAAGATTTACCAATGCAAGGGCATACACCCCCGAATACTATGCTAAATTAAGAACATCATCTAGTGGGATACAACTCATAGTATTTAGAGAAGGATTAGCATATAAGCAAAATACAAACGCCCAAACAAGCAATGTATTCTTTGGAGTTCCTACTAAATCCGTTATTGAAATATCCTCAAATTTATTTCCTAGTAAAGTTAAAATATTCCAATCTATAAGTGAAGAAATAAAACAATTCCCTTTAATGGTAGATAGGATATATACAAACGAACCAAACTCTTATTCTTATATCCCTAATCCGTATTTTAAGAAAAAAGAAAACATCCATTATGCAGAAATACTAAGGGATATGTCTAGCTACTTTGACCCCAATAAACAACAAGTATCCATGCTAGTAGATGGCAAAAGAATATTTGGTCAATACGCAGTAATAAGGCTTATTCCAAACGGAACTAACGAATCATCTTACTTTGAATTAAATAAGATTTGGGTGTTATTTTCGGGTAGCGAGTTATCCATGAAACCGCAAGTCGCAGAATAATAAATATAAAGTTTTGTAAAAAATATTTTGTAATATAAATTATTTTTGTACTTTTGTTTTTATAAATCATTAAAAAATAAAAACAATGCGTACACAACAAGAAATTACAAGACAAATCGAAGGGATACTAGAAGAAAAAAGTAGACTCCCTCAATACTCTCATTTTGGAGACCTTAATCACGAAATAGCTGATGCACAAATATCTATTTTAGATGGTAGTTGTACATTAGAAGATATTGATGAGGGCGATTGGGATGAAATGGATAATCAAAATAAAGTTTATCGTGGTGCGGAGCAAGCGGATGAATGGTTACAAGGAGATGATGACGAAGATTTGTTCGGATAATAAAAATTAAATCACTAAAATAAAATAAAAACAAAATGTCAAAAGATTCAAATTCTTCAAGTTCTAGTATAGGAGTATTAGGACTACTAGGTGTCGCTTTTGTGATACTCAAATTATGCCATGTTATAGATTGGTCTTGGTGGTGGGTTACACTTCCTTTTTGGGGCGGTCTAGCATTGGTAATAGCTATCTTGCTAATAGTATTTATTATTAAAAGTTTTTTTATGTAGTTAAGATTTACGGATAACCCTAAACATATAAATTGTATTACTATAAATACAGACGCTTCTTTTCATCCAATGAATAAAGTAGGAGGGTATGCTTTTTATATAATATGCGATTTGTTTAAGATTCAAAAGGGAGGTATGTTTAAAGTACAACCCACTAATTCGATGGATGCCGAACTTATGTGTATGGCTAATGCTTTATATACATTACTTATCCAAAGCGAACTACCTAGTACTAAATGGATAGTAATTAATAGTGATTGTAAATACTCATTTGATTTAATCACACTAAAGAGCAAAAACCTAATAGGTAGGAAGGTAGCAAGGATACTAAAGAAGTTGAGAGTAAGAATGGCAGTAAGAGAAAGTGTTATGCCTAAGTTTGAATTTCGTCACGTAAAGGCGCATAACGGAACTCCCGATGCTAGAAGTTATATAAACGATTGGTGTGATAAGGAGGCTAAGAAGTTGATGCGACAATCATGCAATGAAATAAGCAAGTATCCTAGTATCCACTAAGTTGCTTATCTAATATATCTTGCTGTGCTTTTAGTTCGGCTTTTTGTTGATTCTCTTTTTCTTTATTAGCACCTCTTTCGGCTATATTTTTAGACATACCATCTTGTTTCATTTGGTTTTCTAATTGAAGTAATCTAGCTTCTAATTCAGCGTTTGATACTTTATCTTGTTGTGCCATTTGGAATTGTTGTGCTTGGGCTTGTTGTTGTGCCATTTGCTGTTGTTCCATTAATGCCATTTGGTTTTCTACTGCAATCCTTTCAGCCTTTCTAACTTGCGCTAATACATATAGTTTAGCTAGTTTAAAGTTTTTTATTTCTTGCACCATAAGGGATGTTCCTATTGGGAGTTTACCTTGTGATTCAAGTTGGAATGTATAGTCGAATAACATTACCCTTTGCTCATCAGTAGATTTAACTTCTACTTTCATTGTGCAATCTTGAACATACATATCCTTGTATATTTCCAACCAACCAACTCCATAAGTTCCTATGATAGCTTTCATTTGGGATGCCCTAGCACTTTTTGGTTCAAAGTTTTTATCAAACTCCTTACTTGTAAGTTTGTCGTAGTATATCATTCTACTTCCAAGTTCCGTTACAGAAAATTCATTAATCTTAATCATTTCTTGTAACATGGATAGTCCACTTTGATTTGCTATTTCAATTCCCTTTAAGGTTTGATGTTGCTTAGGTGCTTGCCCTAGTAATATAGGATTAGTACCCAATGAGGTAATCATCATATTGTAAATAGCCATCATTTGATTCATTAGATTAGCTAAATCCTCGTATAGATTATGTTGGATTTGGAATGTTGGAGGGTCGAGTTGTTTTTCATTACCATCCCCTGCCCTACGTTTAAAAATGGATTTACCTCTAGCATTGAACTTTCGTAGTGCTTGATTAAGTAATCGTTGATACACCCCCGATTCGTTGGTCATTTCTTGACCTTGTTCATTTAGGTATTCTTTTTGGGCGTTCATCATGTCATTAACTAATTCTGTTAATGTTTCTTCTGCAAATTGAACACCTCTAGGGATTATGGATGTTGCGGTATTTAGATATTGATTATACAAGATATTTAAACGTAGCAAATCGGGTTTTTGTATATCGTACCACGAAGCAACACTATTATCTCTAAACATAATTAATGTAGGTTTAGCGTATTGTAATTGCCCACCTTCTCGGTGCATATCTTGTACATCCCCTAAATCTAAAATAAAGTCAGGGTCAAGCGATAAAGAATTACCTAGTATCGGTAGGTAGTAAAACTTCTTCCATACGTCATAATACTTATCTGTAACTTTATCGTGAACGTGCTTTTTACATTCAAAGTATCCTAATCGAATATTAGTATTTATGATAGAGTTGTAGAATTGAACGGAATCATCCCATTGTAAGTAATTTCTATCAAGTGGGTAGAAGGTGATACGATTAGTTTCGTAAATCTTTTTATTCTTTTCTTTAGATAATTTACCCCCTATCATCTTCATGTAATCCGACCATGTGACAGTAAATTCATTAAACCAATAATCCATATCCCTTGCATCTTTTTCCTTAAAGGGTGAACAGCGAATTGATATAGGGTCAATGTAAGCTACTTGGGGCGTACCATCCATTGCAGAAGTATAAAATCTATAAGAGAAAGTTCTTATCTTCATTATATCCGATACTATATCTTGGGATATACGTTGCTCGAAATTTAAGTGGTCAAGATAGTACTTAATCATTATTTCATGTGCAAGTTCTACGCCATCCTTTAATGCCCCGACATCCGCTAATAATGCAAAGTCCATATCGTTATCTAATTCCCCTTTGATTTGCTCTAAAAGATTTGCAGTTGTATCTATTTCAGATACTTCCTTATCTTTATCGGTCAATTTATCAAGGTCGGTATTATACGCAATAGGCATATCCCCTGTTTGGGAATTAAGAAAATTGATTAGGTCGATAGCGTATCTTTTTGATATTTCTTGTTGACGTTTTTTGATTTTTTTTTCAACGGATAATCTATCAATTCCATCCACTTTTACATCCGATACGGAATCAATAATATACCCTTTAGTAATACGATTAAGGGATTGAACTAATGGGCATGGTGTCCAATCGGTATTGTAAAACTCCCCCGAAATCATATCATAATTATCCCTACCTTTTGGGTCAAGTAATTGCTTTAACTCCATTTCATTAGTAATCCCCTTATCAAGTAGTCGATAAGCATTTAATCTTTCTGAATTAATGAAATAATAGTTAGTTATATAAGCATTAGCTACTATCTTAGTAGCCACTTCGGGGGTTAGTTCTAAGTCAAAATCTTGAATTAAATCAAATAGATTTTGCATAGTCGCTTCGTTTTTCGCCATGATACAAAGATAATTTTTTAAAAAACCTTGATAACCCTATAATGTATATTTTGCGCTTATATTGCTGAAAATATATATAAGTAACTATGTGTAATTGATGGTATTTTGTTACTTTGCGATATGCCATTGGTAATATTCAACTATCAGTTTAAAAACGGAATCGCTGTTGCAGATTGTACAACATCGTGTACAGGAATTGATTTAGTAGTTGATACAGACCAAGACCAATTATGCGGTGAAAAGTATTTTGAACTAAGAATTATTGATGTTCAATACGATGGAACGGACACCCTTACGACATTTACATACAACAGAGATAGGTACACAACGGATGAAGCGTTATCGACTTTAATCCCTAAAATAAATTCGGTATTTGTTTGTGATACTACAACAGATTGTCAAGCGCAAGATTGTAAATTTAATTTAGATTTGACAGCAGTAAATTCGGATAGAAGATTATCTACTACAATAGTAGAGGAGGTAATGTTACTACAACCTGTTAGGCAATACGAGTTTACAAATATAGAAGTAGGTGCTACAACTTATTCTTTTACTACATTTTGGGATGATTCGTTAGATGGTAGCGCATCTGAAAATGTAGCTGATTACATAGATGCTATTATTGCCTATATCGAAGCGTTAAGTATTCCCGAATACATAGGCTCTGTAAATCTTGCACGAAACGGAATGGCTGTAAATAATCAAGGCGTAGGGATGCTACAAATGTATTTTGATGCAGGAACAACCCCTGTTAATATTAATATTCAAGATACAACAGCTACAATAGTAGGTTCTATATCTACCTTAACAGCAAATGTAACAGCGTTTATGAATCTTGAATTAACCGATACATCTATTGTAAGTGCAGGGGATATAATAGAAACATTCACATTTGAAGTTACGGATGGTACGTTTAAAACATTTAGTCAAGACGACAACCCGACAATACCTGTTTATAGCGTATTGAATACTATAAACAATATCAATACAACCAATAAAGGATTGGTAATATCGGAATGTATTGCTACAGCAAATGAATGTGTATCCGATAATGTAGGTATTGCCATAATCCCTCATACAGATATACTAGCTTGTTTAACATCTCAAACCGCATATACAGCAACATCCCTATAAATGGCAATATACAGAAAAATATCAAATGGAATAGAGATGCAGGGTTGCGACCTTTATCATTACTTACTTACAGCTAAGGGCTATTGCTGTGAAAGAGGATGGAATTGGGAGGATTTAGACACCCAACAAATTATGCAAGGTAGGGAATGGGTTAAATATTGGGAACAATACGGAGACCCTTGCACAGATAGTAATGTACCTGTAATTACTAATTGTTGGCTATGGGGGGCTGCTACACCTTTTAATTGGGGCGATAATGTAATAATAGAACCGAATGAATGGGGGGAATCTTGCACGCCTAAAATATCAATAAGTGGTGGCGGAAGCCCTTTACTTGGGTCTGTATTAGTTACTACAAATGGCGTTTGGTATTCAGATACAGGTGTAACTGGGTATACTTACCAATGGTATAGAGGTGCTTCGGTAATAGTAGGAGCAACAAACAGTACTTATATATTAGTTTTGGCAGATGTTAGTCAGTCAATTACTTGTCAAGTAGTAGCTACCGATGTTGATGGGTCAAGCGCACCTGTTAGTAGTAATGCAATTGTATTCATTGACGCAGAAGCACAAGCACACTTTGATAGGGTTATAGCTGATGGTGGCACTATACCATTAGGATTAACAGCATTGAATGATTTTGTGGTTTCGGTTAAAAATAATTATTCAGTAGCTAGTGTTAATACTGCTATGTGGGCATTAAAACCACATTGGGGTATTTCAGGCATTAAAACAGCGTCAGGCACAGGTGCAACAGCAGGCGGAAGAGCTACGTCGGTATTGTACGATATTTGCGGAGTTAATGGGGATTTTATACAAACAACAGCAAGCGCACAACCTTTAGCTTTAGTGCATAGTGGAACTAATTATGCTT
>Ga0214168_1000064_pt1 | contig 40701 bp, 34 predicted proteins | sample LakMenepilimnion_FD_153002 | JGI IMG/M metagenome (GOLD analysis project Ga0214168, IMG submission 153002) | Freshwater microbial communities from Lake Mendota, WI - Practice 29OCT2010 epilimnion v4 | ecosystem: Environmental > Aquatic > Freshwater > Lake > Epilimnion/Euphotic zone | place: Lake...
CGTGAACTTGCGCACGCTGAACCAGCAAAGGCCAAACTTCTGTTTCAAGCAACAAACCCATTGTGGGCTTGAAGGCGAGAAAAAAACGATCAAGCACTTCGGGTGAATCCCAAGGCTGCCAAACTTGCAAATCGCCATCTTGCAAAAGTTTTCGCCCTTCCTCGCGCCCAGTTGCTGTGCCATTTGTCAGCAAGAATTTCATCCCAGGCATAGCTCGCCGCAAACCCTCCAGCAAAATAGCGGCAGTGCGTGCTTCGCCCAAAGAGACTGCGTGAATCCAAATCCAGTCTTGTCGAGCGCTTTGCGTGTAATGGCCAAATCGCTCTTCAATGAACTGGCCATAAAGCGGCTCTGCTTGCGCTCGCTTGTGCAACTTACGTCGAAGCAGGGGCTGCGCCAAGCGCATGAAAACACCGTAGAGCCAAAGAGAGAGATTAGGCATCACTCAAAAAATCCGAAAGAATGAGGCACACCCATCAATGCGCCGAGCTTTGCAAGCTGGCATTTGGCTTGACGGTTTTCAACAAGGTCAACATGTCGTTTTCAATGCGATGCAGGGCAGCTTCTGTATGCCCTTCAAAACGCAAGACCAGCACAGGCGTGGTGTTAGAAGCGCGAATCAAACCAAAGCCATCGGGCCAATCGACACGCAAACCATCAATGTCTGAAATTTCTGCGGGCGCTGAAAAATAGGCAGCTGCCACGGTCAATAATTTGGCAGTCAGTTGGTGAGGTTCACCCTCTTGGCACGCCACGTTTAACTCGGGCGTACTAAAACTGCTTGGCAATGCTTTAAGAACTTCATTGGCATTGGGGCTGCGACTTAAAATTTCCAAGAGACGGCAACCCGCGTAGGTGCCATCGTCAAAACCATACCAACGCTCCTTGAAAAAGATATGGCCACTCATCTCGCCGCCTAATGGCGCTTCACCGCCCTCAGCTTCTATCTGTTTCATCTTGGCTTTGATCAGAGAGTGGCCCGTTTTGTACATCAGGGGTTTACCGCCCGCAGCGCGAATGGCGGGAGCCAAACGTTGCGAGCATTTCACATCAAACAAAATGGTGCCATTGGGCACTCGACTCAATACGTCTTGGGCAAACAGCTGCATTTGCCTATCTGGGTAAATGGTTTCACCATCTTGCGTAACGATGCCCAGTCGGTCGCCATCGCCATCAAACGCCAATCCCAACTCTGCACCTGAAGTTTGAAGCATCGCAATGAGATCTTTCAAATTTTCTGGTTTGCTAGGGTCGGGATGGTGATTGGGAAAATTGCCATCCACTTCGCTGAACAATTCAATCACCTCGCAGCCCAGAGCGCGAAAAATACCGGGGGCACTGGCGCCAGCAATGCCGTTGCCAGAATCGACCACAATTTTCAGGAGACGGGTCAACTGAATACCCGACACAATGCGCTCAATGTAGGCAGGCAGAATATTGACAATACGCACAGAGCCACCGTCTTTGAGCTGCCACGACTCATTTTCAATGATGTGTTGCAAGGCCTTGATTTCATCGCCATAAACTGCCCGGCCACCCAAAACCATTTTGAAACCGTTGTCATCTTTGGGGTTGTGACTGCCCGTCACTTGTATACCGCTGTCGCACACGGTGTGCGCCGCAAAATAAAGTTGGGGTGTGGTGGTCAGCCCCACATCGATGACTTCAATGCCCACTGCCACCAGGCCGCGCATCAGGGCTGCCGACAACGCAGGCCCACTCAGGCGACCATCGCGTCCAACCGCCACGGTATGCCGACCTTCCTTCATGGCCAAACTGCCAAAGGCTCGGCCTAAGGCTTCAGCCAAGTTTTCGTCCATGTTTCGCAGGTAGGTGCCGCGAATGTCGTAAGCCTTGAAAATAGATGCCGTGACTTGCATAAAAAATAGCCTTGGTAGATGTGACGCACCGTTTTTCTGCGCGACCTCGGGTGAACTTCTTTGGCCCCCATTGTAGGTGCGGCAGGCTCAAATCGGATACGATTGCCGCATGCAATTTCACGCTGAAACCTGTCACAAAACCATTCAAAGTCCCTGGGGATCATTGACCCTAGCAGCCAATCCGATGGGACTCAGCGGTGTTTGGTTTGAAAACCAAAAACATTTCCCAGACACTCACGCTTGGACACTTTCAAACCAACACCCCACTTTGCTTCAAGCTGAGCAAATACTAGGCAATTACTTTGACCAAAAATGGCCTCCTGCCAGTTCAGCTAGAAAAGCACTGCAAAACATTGCGCTGGATTTGGGCGCTGGCACCGACTTTCAAAAAGCCGTTTGGCATGCCCTGATGAGCATTCCCATGGGGCAAACCTGCAGCTATGGTCAACTTGCTGCAGCCATCGGCCGCCCCATGGCAGTCAGAGCAGTCGGCACAGCGGTCGGCCGCAACCCCATCAGCATCCTTGTCCCTTGCCACCGCGTGATGGGCAGTCAGGGTCAAATGACAGGTTATGCAGGTGGCATTTGGCGCAAACAAGCTTTGTTGAAATTTGAAAACGCAAGCATCAGTCTCCCCTCGGCATGTCAGCATCAATGAGTGAAAACAAGCGTGGCGATTCGCAAGATTGGCGAGTCGACTATTTGATATTGGCCGCTTTATGGGGCTCATCATTTTTATTCATGCGAATGGGTGCTGCAGAATTTGGCCCCTTGGCAACAGCCTGGACACGGGTTTGTGTGGCCACACTTTTTTTATTGCCCTTCATGCTTTGGCAAGGCCACTGGGCTTTGTTTAAATCCAAATGGAAAATCATTTTAGGCTTTGGTATTTTCAATTCCGCCTTACCTTTCGCCTTGTTTGCCTATGCTGTCATGCACATTTCGACAGGCTTGTCAGCCATTTTGAATGCGGCAGTGCCATTGTTTGCAGCTGTCGTCGCTTGGCTCTGGTTAGACGATCGTTTAAACCGATGGCGAATTGCAGGCTTGTTCATTGGCTTCATGGGTGTCACGCTATTGGCCAGCAATCAAACCAGTTTTCACACTGAGGCCAACCCAGATGCGAGTCCTTGGGGTCAATACACAGCCATTGCAGCATGTCTTTTAGCCACTCTGTGTTATGCCATCGCAGGCAGTTTTACAAAGAAATTCATGCCCAATTTACCGCCGCTAGTATCTTCAACAGGCAGCCAATTGGGTGCCAGTTTGGCGCTTGCATTGCCAGCGTTTTGGGCCATGCCAGAAGCCATGCCAAGCACTCAAGCTTGGCTTGCTGTCATCATATTGGGCGTCGCCTGTACTGGCATTGCCTACATTTTGTATTTCAGATTAGTCAACCGCGCAGGGCCAGCCAAAGCACTGACAGTGACTTTCTTAATTCCCGTATTTGCTTTAATCTATGCCGTTTTATTCTTGAATGAAACAGTCACACTGAGCATGGTCTTGTTAGGCGTGGTGGTAGTATTTGGTACAGCCATGTCCAGTGGTATTTTTCCTAAAATGAAATAGGCTAAAGATGAAACTTCGTCACTTCACACACCGCATCCCATTCGCCCTGCTTGCCGGATTTTTGTTTGCAGCAAACGCCTCTGCGCAAAATACGCCACCCAGTGTGCTCACGTCAAGCCAAGCCCCCATCAAGCTCATCGTACCGTTCACACCAGGCACAGGCATTGATCTGATTGCACGCACCGTTGGCCCCAAGCTTTCGCAACGCCTGGGCCGTCCCGTTGTGGTTGAAAACAGAGTAGGCGCCTCTGGCAACATTGGCACCGAAGCCGTTGTGCGAGCAGCGCCCGATGGTCAAACCTTGTTGGTCAGCGTGAATACGCTGGTCATGAACAGAAGTCTTTATGCTGGTCTGAGTTTCGATCCTGTGAAAGACCTTGCGCCGGTTATTTTGACCAGTTGGGGACAGCTCTTATTGGTCACCCATCCAAAGTCCAACTTCAAAACTGCAGCCGATTTGGTGGCCACTGCTAAAGCCAGCCCTGGTCGATTTAACTATGCGTCACCCGGTGTAGGCACGCCGCATCATTTGTCGATGGAACTCTTTAAGAGCACAGCCAATGTTTACTTAACGCACATTCCTTATCGGGGCACTGCGCCTGCTGTTACAGACTTGTTGGGCGGTCAAGTCGACGTCATGTTCTTACCAATCCACGTGGCCTTGCCACAAATCAGAGCTGGCAAATTGGTAGCATTAGGCATTGGCAGCGATCAACGCCATCCACTTTTGCCCACGGTTCCCACATTGGCAGAAGCCAAGGCGGGTAAAGTGAATGTCGACATGTGGTACGGCATTTTTGCACCTAAAAACACACCTACTGAACTGGTTCAAGCCTTCAACAGAGAGCTCAAAACCATCTTGGCCAGTGAAGATATTCAAAAAGCATTTCAACCTCAAGGCATGGATCCTGCAAACAGTACACCTGAGGAGTTTGGCAAGTTGGTCGAGCGCGACGCTAACCGCTGGGCAGAGCTCATTAAAGTCCAAAATATCAAGGCAGAATGAACATGAACATTGCCATTGTGGGCGGCGGCATAGCCGGCTTAAGTTTTGCATTAGGGCTTCACAAGCGCGGCATTGACTGCGACGTCTTTGAGGCTGTCAACGAAGTCAAAGAAATTGGAGTTGGTATTACGCTGTTGCCCCATGCCATGCGCGAACTTGCCGAAATTGGGGTTCAGTCAGCCATTGAGGCCGCCGGTATTGAAAACTTTGAAAGTGTATTTTTCACACACCACGGCCAATTTGTCTACAAAGAAGCTCGAGGCCGACACGCTGGCTATTCACTGCCAGAAATTGGCGCGCACCGCGGTAAGCTGCACCGTATTTTGTTTGATGCTGCAGTCAGCCGATTGGGCGCAAACAAAGTGCACACCGGCATGAGATGCACTGGCTATTTGCAGGATGCCAATGGCGTTCAATTGAATTTTCTCAACGCCCATAACAACACCAACGTCTCCATGAGCGCCGAAATTGCTGTGGCCTGTGATGGCGTGAACTCTGCAGTTCGCAAACAGATGCACCCCACAGATGCACTGTGTTTTGGCGGTATTAATACTTGGCGCGGCGTAACCATTCACCCCCCCATCCTCACAGGGAAAAGTTATTTGCGAATTGGCACGGTGGAAGTCGGCAAAATGGTCATCTACCCCATCGTCGACAACGTCGATGGCAAAGGCAACCAATTAATTAACTGGGTGGCCGAATTGCAAAAACCCAACGCTGTCATGAACGACTGGAATCGTTCGGTCGATCCAGGCGTCTGTGCAGAAATTTACAAAGATTTCAAGTTCGACTTTCTCAATGTGCCAGAACTCATCTTGAAGTCCGAGAAGGTTTTTGAATACCCAATGGTTGACAAAGATGCTCTGCCATTTTGGACCCAAGGGCGCATTACCCTTATGGGCGATGCAGCTCATCCCATGTACCCACGCGGCTCGAATGGCTCCGCCCAAGCACTGATAGATGCGCGCACTTTGTCTGATCAATTGAGCAAGCACACTGATCCGCGCGATGCACTGACAGAGTACGAATCTTTAAGACTCTCCACCACCGCCAAAGTGGTAGAAACCAATCGCAATGTTCCACCCGACTTCATCATCATGAAGGCGCAAGAACTGAGCGGCGGCAAACCTTTCCGCCACATTGACGATCTGATTAGCCAAGACGAGTTACGTCAGATTTCAGACAACTACAAGAACGTGGCAGGCTTCGCTTTAACAAAGTGAAGAGGCGCTTCAATGGCCTTTAGAGTCCTTAGGGGCTTGCTTAAGTTGCGCTGATTAGAACTCGACTCCGCCTGAAGATGGCGTGCACGCAGTTGCCCACACCCACCTTCCACATCTTGTCCTGCAGAATTTCTCAACTTCGTGAGAATGCCTTGCCGATGCAAGGTGCGCGCAATTTCTGCGGCACGTTCCCATGAAGGACGCCTGAACGGCAAATCATCCACTGAGTTGTAGGGAATCATGTTCATCAATGCGTATTTGCCTTTGAGTAATCGAACAATGCCTTCAATTTCTTCTTCCGTATCGTTCACACCTTCAAGCAAAGTCCACTGGTATTGAATGGGGTAACCCGTTTGTTGGGCGTAGATTTCTGCCGCTTCCACCAACTCTTCAGGCGTCATGTTTGGGGCTCTTGGCAACAATTCAGCGCGCAAATCGGCTCGGGTGGAATGCAAAGAAAGCGCCAGTGCGGGCTTGACCAAGCCAAGGGGCAATCGCTCAAAAACACGCGAATCTCCCACGGTTGAAAAGACCAATGATTTATGACCAATGTTGCCCACAGTGCCCAAGACCTCAATGGCCTCCAACACATTGTCCAAATTGTGCGCAGGTTCACCCATGCCCATGAACACCACTTTTTTCACGGCACGATGAAGCCTTGCAAAGGCAACCTGCGCCACTATTTCTGCACTGCCCACTTGCCTGATCAAGCCTTCTTTGCCCGTCATGCAAAAGACACACCCCACGGCGCAACCGACTTGCGAAGACACACACACACCATCGCGAGGCAATCCCACAGTTTCAACGGTTTGACCATCCTGAAGCGCAAGCAGCCAACGCACCGAGCCATCTTTTGCCAGATGCATTGATTGCAAACGAAGCAAAGTGGAAAGTTTTTCAGACAACTGCGGCAATGCTTGCCGCAAAGCCGCAGGCATGAAGCTCTCTAGGGACCTGCTGCCACTGTTTTGAGGTTTGGCTTGAGACCACAAACGCAAAATGCGTTGCTCATGGGCAGGCCGTGCCCCCAAGCAACGCAATTGGTTTCGAATTTCACTGATCTGCTGAAATGCCATGCCGCTATTGGACATGAAATTTCAGCTTTATTGCATGGTGATACCTGCGTCTTTGATGACTTTTCCCCAACGGTCCAATTCTTGAACCATCAAGGTGTTCAAAGCTTCAGGGGAAGAAATATCGGCCTCTACGCCAGCAGCATACAAATCCTTCTTCGTATCCGAAGCGCTCAACACCTTGGCAATTTCAGTATTGAGCTTCATGACCACGTCTCTGGGTGTGCCAGCTGGGGCTAAAAGTCCCAACCAAACGCTGGCGCTGTAGCCAGATACGCCTGCTTCCTGCATGGTAGGCACATCAGGCAGCTGAGGGATTCGCTTGGACGTGGTGACCGCCAAAGCCTTGAGCCTTCCAGCGGGCACCTGCGCCATGGCATTGGGCACACCCGCAAAGCTGCTCTCGACCACACCCGCAACCAAGTCATTGGCGGCTGCGCCACTGCCCTTGTAGGGCACGTGCTTCATCTTGACACCTGTCATAGCAGCAAACATACCCCCCATCAGATGCTGAGCACTGCCGTTGCCAGAAGATGCATAGTGAATTTTGTCAGGGGAGGCTTTGGCCAAGGCAATGAATTCAGCCACATTGTTGGCGGGCACCTTGGGGTTGGCCAACAAAACATAAGCAGAATCAACCAACTTACCCACCGGCGTGAAACTCTTGATCGGGTCGTAGGGTAGCTTGGGATAGATAGAGGGGCTAATGACGTGCGTGGTGGAAACCATCACCAAGGTGTAACCATCGGGCGCGGCCTTGGCCACAAAGTCAGTGCCAATGGTTGAGCCTGCACCCGCTTTGTTTTCAATCACAAAGGGTTGCCCCAGCGAAACTGAAAGTTTTTGCCCCAGTATTCGCGCCACAACATCCGTAAAACCTCCGGGCGCAAAAGGCACGATCAATTTAATGGGTTTGTTGGGGTACGCCTGCGCCAAAGCAGCGCTGGCAGTCCCTCCCAAAATACAACCGAGCAGTGCAACTCGGCATAAGTGTCGAACGAAGTGACGCATGGTTTATCCCCTATAGGTTGGTGCAGGCATGGTGTAATAACTGTGAAGAATGTGATAGACCATCATGTAGTTTTTCTGCTGGAAACTGGCATGAGAAATACCAGCCATCACATTGAACTGTTTGTCTGTGTTGGGCAACAATTTGTAGAAATCGATCAAGTCATCAAGCCCTGCGATGCCGTCGTACTCACCACGCAAAATAATGGTAGGCACTGTGATTTTGAGAGGATCGACAACCGGCAATTTGGAACACATGTCGACATAAGTGCCTGTGGGCATGGAGTCATCCAGGGTCAAAATAGCATCGGCAAAGGCACTGATGGTGGCCTCGTCGGCTGTGCCTGGATGATCGCGATCAAAAATGCTGTGCACAAATGCACGATCAATGGGACGGCGATTTTTTGCTAAAAACTCTGGCAATTTTTTGCGGCGCTGCTCCAATGTGTGGCTACCCTCGCCGGTCCAGACAAACGCATCTAAAGCCAGTTTACCAATTCGCTCTGGGTGATTTTGCGCAAACAAGGCAGCCTTCAAAGCACCCGAAGAAATGCCATACATGTGCAGCTTTTGCGACACGGAGTGCTTCAAGATGTACTCACTGCCAGCCGCCAAGTCATCAGCGCCATTGGCGATATCCGAGTTGATGGGGCGATGTTTGTCAGAGCGGCCATAGCCCTCGTTGTCCATGGCCCAAGTGTCAAAGCCACGCTCATTGAACCAATCCATGACAGAAGAATAGGGGCGGCCGGGCACAGACAAATCAAAGGTGGGTTGCGAGGCCATGGACGAACCGTGCACAAAGAAAATGGTGCCTGCATAAGGCACTTTGGGCGAAGCTTTTTTCTGCCAAAGAAAAAGATTGATATCCCCTTTTTTTGTCCAATGCTCCACACCGCCAGACCAAGTCACGTTACTCATCAAAACTCCTGTTGCTAAATCACCATTTAAGTTGCCAGTAGCATAACTTGGGTCTTCGGATTTGACAGCCTCCAAAACCCCAAGAGAGGGCTAAGCCGCCGTCTTGTCGTGCCAGAAAGTGCAAAACGGCGTGAAAAAATTTCCAAGCCCACGCTGGGTTGTGAAATTCAATTGAATTTGTTCAGCTTGAAATCAAAGATGCGAGCTCAGAAGGCGATTGAATTTGGGCATGTGCTTGCCACTTTTCAACATCACCCTGAGCCCCTAAATAGCCATAGGTAGCCGCCACCGTTTTCATATGGGCAGCATGACCCGCCACAATGTCGCGCTCATCATCGCCCACATAAATGCATGCACTTGGGTCTAAGCCCAACCGCCTTGCCGCTTCCAGCAAAGGTTCTGGATGAGGCTTGGCATGAGGTGTGGTGTCGCCGCAAATGAGGACGGCCGAAGATTTAAAGAGCGGCATGGCCTGCGTAAGCGGTTCTGCAAATCGTTTGGACTTGTTGGTGACAACACCCCATGGTAATTTGGCGGCGACCAGTGCAGCAATCATTTGCGCTACGCCTTCAAATGCAAACGTTCTTTCGGTCATACAAGATTCGTAATTGCGAAAGAACTCTTCTTTCATGGCGTCGTAGTCGGGATGCTCGGGCGTGAAACCAAACGCCAAGGCAATCATGCCGCGGGCACCTGCGCCGGCCATGGGCCGGTAATGCAGCAGCGGCAAGGAAGGCATGCCGCGGTCCACCCGCATCTTATCGACGGCCGCCCCTAAGTCCGGCGCACTGTCAATGAGCGTGCCGTCAAGGTCAAACAAGACAGCCTGAATGTTTTCAAACTTCATAGGGGGTGGCCTTACAGTTTCAGTTTGCCAATGGCTTTTGGGTGGCCATCAAATAATTCACATCGGTGTCATTGTTCATTGCATAAACGCGTGTGAAAGGGTTGTAAGTCATGCCCTTCATCTGGTTTAACTCAAGACCGCTAGCGCGCACCCAATCAGCCAACTCACTGGGTTTGATCAAACGCGCATATTCGTGAGTGCCTTTGGGCAATAAATTGAGCACGTACTCAGCGCCAACAATTGCAAACAAGAACGATTTTGGACTGCGATTCAGGGTCGAAAAGAACACCCAGCCACCTGGCTTCACCAATTGCGAGCAAGCCTTGACCACAGCGGCGGGGTCGGGCACATGCTCCAACATTTCCATGCAAGTGACCACATCAAATTGCCCCGCTTGTTGTGCTGCCAAGTTTTCTGCGCTGATTTCTTGGTACTGCACACCTTGCGTACCCGCTTCAATGGCATGCAACTGCGCCACCTTCAATGACTTCACAGCCAGGTCAATGCCTAAGACTTGTGCGCCTTGTCTGGCCATGGCATCGGACAAGATGCCGCCACCGCAACCGATGTCAACCACTTTCTTCCCTGGCAGTTGCACCAGCGTTTGAATCCAATTCAATCGCAAAGGATTGATTTGGTGCAAGGGCCTGAATTCACTCTCGGTGTCCCACCAACGGTGCGCCAAGTCAGAAAATTTGGCCAATTCGGCAGGATCCACATTGGCTGAAGAAAATTGGGAAGGGTTAGTTTGTGAGTTCATAGATGGCATTGTGTCTGAAAGTAAAAAAGCCTCCCGAAGGAGGCTTTTTCGAATCAACCAAGGCTTGATTTAATTCAAGCTTGCTGTTGATCAGTTGGGGCGTGTGCCCACAACTTCGATTTCCACGCGGCGGTTCTTAGAACGGCCAGCATCTGTTTTGTTGTCAGCAACGGGTTGTTTTTCGCCCTTACCTTCGGTGTAAACGCGGTTTTTCTCAATGCCCTTGGTGATCAAGTAGGCTTTGACAGCGTCGGCACGCTTCACAGACAACTTTTGGTTGTAAGCATCAGAACCAGCAGAGTCAGTGTGACCCACAGCAATGATCACTTCCAAGTTGATGGCTTTCACTTTGCCAGCCAGGTCGTCCAATTTGGCTTTGCCGTCAGCTTTCAACACTGATTTGTCAAAGTCAAAGAAGGTGTCGGCAGCGTAAGTTACTTTAGTGGCTGCAGCTGGTGGAGGTGCTGGGCGAGCAGCTGGGGCAGCAGCTCTTGCAGCTGGTGCTGGTGCGGGAGCAGCAGCTCTAGGTGCTGGTGCTGGTGCTGGTGCAGGTGCAGCAGCTCTAGGAGCAACAATGGCGCCATCGCAACCAGCAGCAGCTGTAGCAGGGGTCCAGGTAGCGTCGCGCCAGCACAGTTCGTTGGTGCCATTTTTCCAGGCTTGGCCTGTGCCATTGCGCCAGTTGTCTACGGTTTGCGCGCTTGCTGCAGTTGCCAAGGCAGCTGAAGCCAACACCATTGCCACTTTGATGAATTTTTTCATGGTTCTCCTCATGGGGATAAATACCGCAGACATCCTGCGAAAAAAGAGACGCTTTGAATGACCATCACCCAAAACGTTGAATTCATTGTGCCATAGCTAAAGGCCAATTCCCCAATTTGGTGAAATCAGCGTGATCAGGGTCAATTCAAAGCCAAGCATGTGTTGCAAATCAACGACACTCTTTAGACCTAAAATGACAGTCTTTCACCCAGTGCGCCTGACCCCTCATGACCCAGTTTGCCAAAGAAACCCTTCCTATTAGTCTAGAAGAGGAGATGCGCCGCAGCTACCTCGACTACGCCATGAGCGTGATTGTGGGACGCGCCCTGCCCGATGCCCGAGACGGCCTCAAACCGGTTCACCGCCGTGTCTTGTTTGCCATGCACGAGCTGAACAACGACTGGAACCGCGCTTATAAAAAGTCTGCGCGTATTGTGGGTGACGTGATTGGCAAGTACCACCCCCACGGCGACCAATCTGTCTATGACACCATCGTTCGCATGGCGCAAGATTTTTCGATGCGTCACATGCTGGTGGACGGTCAGGGTAACTTTGGATCGGTCGACGGCGACAACGCCGCAGCCATGCGATACACCGAAATTCGTTTGGCCAAAATTGCCCACGAAATGTTGGCTGACATCGACAAAGAAACCGTCGACTTTGGCCCCAACTACGACGGCTCGGAAAAAGAGCCTTTGGTGCTTCCAAGCCGCATACCCAACCTGTTAGTGAACGGCTCTGGCGGCATTGCGGTCGGCATGGCGACCAACATTCCACCTCATAACTTGAACGAGGTGGTTGACGCTTGCTTGCATATGCTGCGCAACTCAGGTGCCACCATCGACGAGTTGATGGAAATTATTCCTGCACCCGACTTTCCGACAGCCGGCATTATTTATGGCATCAATGGCGTGAAAGATGGCTACCGAACAGGCCGCGGCCGTGTGATCATGCGAGCCAAGTGCCACTTTGAAGACATTGACAAAGGCCAGCGCCAATGCATCGTGGTGGACGAGCTGCCCTACCAAGTGAACAAAAAGACCTTGCAAGAGCGCATGGCCGAATTGGTTCACGAGAAAAAGATCGAAGGTATCAGCCACATTCAAGACGAGTCCGACAAATCAGGCATGCGCTTGGTCATTGAACTCAAGCGCGGTGAAGTGCCTGAAGTGGTGCTCAACAACCTGTACAAACAGACCCAGTTGCAAGACACCTTCGGCATCAACATGGTGGCCCTCATTGACGGCCAACCCAAGTTGTGCAACTTGAAAGACCTGATCAGCGTGTTCTTGCAACACCGCCGTGAAGTGGTCACTCGCCGCACCGTTTTCACCTTGCGCAAAGCGCGCGAACGTGGCCACGTGTTGGAAGGCTTGGCAGTGGCCATGGCCAACATCGACGAGTTCATTGCCATCATCCGCAATGCGCCTACGCCGCCAGTAGCCAAGGCCGAGTTGATGACCCGCAGCTGGGACTCCAAATTGGTTCGCGAGATGCTGACGCGCACACGCGCCGATGGTGGCGCTGTGAACGCTGACGACTATCGCCCCGATGGCTTGGAAAAAGAATTTGGCATGGGCAACGACGGCTTGTACCGCCTAAGCGAAACCCAAGCGCAAGAGATTTTGCAAATGCGTTTGCAACGCTTGACCGGACTCGAGCAAGACAAGATTGTGGTCGAGTACAAAGAAGTCATGTCTGAAATTGAAGACTTGCTTGACATCTTGGCCAAGCCCGAGCGCGTGTCCACCATCATTGGCACCGAGCTGGGCGAATTGCGCCAAGAATTTGGCCAAACCAAATTGGGTGCACGTCGCAGCTTCATTGAAAACAATGCGCAAGATTTGGCCACTGAAGACTTGATCACCCCCACCGACATGGTGGTCACGTTGTCGCACAGCGGTTACATCAAGAGCCAACCTTTGTCTGAATATCGGGCGCAAAAACGCGGCGGTCGCGGCAAACAAGCCACCGCCACCAAAGAAGACGATTGGATCGACCAGCTTTTCATTGCCAACACGCACGACTATATTTTGTGCTTCTCTAACCGCGGCCGTTTGTACTGGCTCAAAGTGTGGGAAGTGCCTGCAGGTTCACGCGGTTCGCGCGGCAGACCCATTGTCAACATGTTCCCCTTGCAAGAAGGCGAAAAGATCAATGTGGTCTTGCCTTTGACAGGCGACATGCGCAGCTTCCCTGCCGACCATTACGTGTTCATGGGCACCTCCATGGGCACCGTGAAGAAAACATCGCTGGATGAATTCAGCAACCCCCGCAAAGCCGGCATCATTGCGGTCGACCTTGATGAAGGCGACTTCCTCATTGGCGCTGCTCTCACAGACGGCAAGCACGATGTGATGTTGTTCAGCGATGGCGGCAAAGCCGTTCGATTTGATGAAAACGATGTGCGCCCCATGGGCCGCAATGCACGCGGCGTGCGCGGCATGATGCTGGACGAAACGCAAAGCGTGATTGCCATGTTGGTGGCCGAAGACGAACAACAAAGTGTTTTGACAGCCACAACCAACGGCTACGGCAAGCGCACCTCCATCACGGAATACACGCGCCATGGCCGTGGCACCAAAGGCATGATTGCCATCCAGCAATCTGAGCGAAATGGCAAAGTGGTGGCCGCCACTTTGGTTCGCGCCGAAGACGAGATTATGTTGATCACTGACACCGGTGTGTTGGTTCGCACGCGTGTTTCTGAAATCCGTGAACTGGGTCGCGCCACACAAGGCGTGACCTTGATCGGCTTGGACGATGGCGCCAAATTGTCTGGCTTGCAACGCATCGTAGAGAACGACGCCATCGTGCAAGATGAATCAGACGAGAACCTTGCCGATGATGAAGGCGGCGCAGCGGAAAGCGGCTCGACTGAATGACCAGACCCTACAACTTTTCTGCCGGCCCTGCCGCCATTCCCGATGCAGTCCTAATTCAAGCTGCCAGCGAAATGCTGGATTGGCATGGCAGTGGCATGGGCGTGATGGAAATGAGCCATCGCGGCAAAGAGTTCATGTCCATTTTCGAAGAAGCAGAAGCTGACCTTCGTGAGCTGCTGGCCGTTCCTGCCAACTTCAAAATCTTGTTCATGCAAGGTGGCGGTATTGCCGAAAATGCCATCGTGCCGTTGAATCTTTCGCAAGAAGGCGTGGTCGATTTTGTAGTCACTGGCAGCTGGAGCCAAAAATCTTACAAAGAAGCCGCGCAATTTTGCAAACCCCATTTGGCGGCCAGTGCTCAAGCCTCCAACTTTTCCAACATTCCGTCACCAGCGCAGTGGCAGTTGAGCTCTGACGCTAGCTATGTGCATGTTTGCTCCAACGAAACCATCGATGGCGTGGAGTATCACAACTTGCCCGATCTCAAGGCGCTTGGAAGCAACGCGCCTTTGGTCATTGATTTTTCTTCGCACGTTGCATCGCGCAGCTTCGATTGGTCCAAGATTGGCGTGGCCTTTGGTGGTGCACAAAAGAATCTAGGTCCTGCGGGCCTTACCTTGGTGGTGGTCAGAGAAGATTTGCTTGGCAAAGCCATGAAGCATTGCCCAAGTGCCTTCAATTACAAAATGGTGGCCGACAACGGCTCCATGTACAACACGCCCCCCACCTATGCCATTTACATGGCGGGCTTGGTTTTTAAATGGCTCAAAGCACAATCTGAAAACGGCGTCACAGGCGTGGCCGCCATGGAACTGAGAAACACAGCCAAAGCAAAGTTGTTGTACGACTACTTAGACCAATCTCAGCTTTATGAAAATCGAGTTGAAAAATCTTTCCGCTCGAGAATGAACGTTCCTTTTTACCTGAAAGATGAATCGCGAAACGATGCATTTTTGGCTGGCGCCAAGGCGCGTGGTTTGTTGCAACTCAAAGGTCACAAATCTGTTGGCGGCATGCGCGCCAGCATTTACAACGCCATTCCCCTAGAAGGGGTTATGGCTCTGGTGTCTTACCTCAAAGACTTTGAAGCCACTCAGGCTTAAACACATATGACGCAACCCATTCAAACAGACGCCTTGGCCGGTTTAAGAATAAAAATTGACTCGCTCGATCAGCAACTCTTGAGTTTGTTAAACCAACGCGCCAAGGTAGCTGAAGAAGTGGGCGAAATTAAGCGCGCCGAGGGTTCGCCCTTTTTCAGGCCCGACCGCGTGGCACAAGTGATTGCCAAAATTGAAAACGCCAATCAAGGGCCCTTGCTCAATGCTCATGTGGCGGCCATTTGGCGAGAAATCATGTCGGCCTGTTTGGCATTGGAAGCCCCACAGCGTGTTGCGGTTCTAGGTCCTCAGGGTACTTTTTGCGAGCAAGCGGGGATTGAGTTTTTTGGCAGCGCCGCCAGCTTCATTTACTGCAACAACTTCGATGAAGTGTTTCATGCCACGGCCGCTGGTACCGCTCAATATGGTGTGGTGGGCATGGAAAACTCAACCGAAGGTGTGGTGGCCAGGTCGCTCGATTTGTTCTTGCGCTCCCCTGTGCATGTGATCGGTGAAGTGAGCATGCTGGTTCGCCACAACTTATTGCGCCAATCCGACAACCTGAAAGACATTGAAGTGGTGTTGGCGCATCCACAAGCCTTGGCGCAATGCCAAGCCTGGCTCACTCAAAACTTGCCCCATGCCGAACGCCGCGCCGTCTCCAGCAATGCAGAAGGCGCACGTTTGGCGGCCACAAATCCCGCTTGGGCCGGCTTGGCCAGCGAACGTGCAGCCTCTCAATTTGGTTTGCACATCGTGGCGCATGCCATTCAAGACGAAGCCACCAACCGCACACGATTTGCCGTGATTTGTTTGCCGCAAACTTTGGCAACGCCACCTGTTTCAGGCAAAGATTGCACCAGCTTGGTGGTCTCTGTGCCCAACAAGCCAGGCGCCGTTCATGACTTGCTCATGCCTTTGAAGAACAATGGCGTTTCCATGACGCGCTTTGAATCTCGTCCTGCCAAATCTGGTCAGTGGGAATACTATTTCTACATCGACATTCAAGGTCATATTTCTGAGCCTCATGTGGCGGCAGCCTTGCAAGAACTTCAAGGTCTGTGCGCGTTCTACAAGGTTTTGGGTTCTTACCCCGTCCCAGAATGAAATTCGAAAAAGTCGCTCTCATTGGCTGCGGCTTGATGGGCGGTTCGTTTGCACTGGCCGCTCGGGAAGCCGGCTGGGCCCAACACATTGTGGGCTACAGTGCCTCGGCATCATCTCGGCAAAAGGCACTCAGCATGGGTGTGATCAACGCCGCTGAAGACAGCATTGCGCAAGCTGTGCAAGGTGCCGACTTGGTTTTGCTAGCGGTACCTGTCAAAGCGACAAGCGCTTGCTTTGAAGCCATAGCACCCGCCTTGCGATCAGATGCCTTGCTGATGGAAGTTGGCTCTACAAAATCAGACATTGTGGCCGCGGCTCTCAACACATTGGGCGACAAACTTAATTGTTTTGTTCCGGTACACCCCATAGCGGGCAAAGAAGTTGCTGGCGTTGAACACGCCGATGCCGATCTGTACAAAGATCGCGCTCTGATCATGACCCCCATGGCAAGCTCGGGCGCAACTCAGGTCCAACTTGCCAAACAAATCTGGCAGAGTTTGGGCAGCTTCATCACTGAACTTAGCCCTGCTGCACACGACGCAGCCTTTGCAGCGGTGAGTCACTTGCCACATGTGTTGGCCTATGCTTTGATTCGTGGCATTTTTCAGCAAAAAAATGGCGCCGATTTAATTGCACTGGGTGGCCCTGGTTTTAGAGATTTCTCCCGCATTGCAGCCAGCGATCCCGTTGTGTGGCGCGACATTCTGACCACCAACCGCGAACAAGTCTTGCTTCAAATTGCGCACTTCAAAGATGCCTTAGAAGAATTTGAAAAAGCCATTGAAGCCAACCAGCCCAAAGCACTTGAGGACATGATTAGACAAGCCAGTGATTTGCGCTTTAAGTGGCGAATCGGTACCAATCAGACGCCCAAGGCATAATTTTTTCTAATATGTTTGCCACTGCGTTTCTAGACATTCCCTCTTTGCAGCAAGCAGGCGGCACAGTGATCCTGCCAGGCTCTAAAAGTATTTCAAATCGGGTCCTGCTGTTGTCTGCATTGTGCGAAGGCAGCACGTGGGTGCATGACCTTCTTGATTCAGACGACACGCGCGTCATGTTGACTGCACTGCGCCAATTAGGTTGTGGTGTTGAACCCAAGCTTGGCACAAACAGTGTTTGCATCACAGGCTTGGGGCAGCCCACTTCAAATGGCACAACGCCTGCCTTGAAAAAACCCACAACACCCATTGAATTTTTCATGGGCAATGCTGGCACCGCCATGCGCCCACTTACCGCCGCATTGGCTGTCATGGGCGGCGACTTCACGCTCAAGGGTGTGCCGCGCATGCATGAACGCCCCATTGGTGACTTGGTCGATGCGCTGCGTTTGCTGGGTTGTCAGATTGATTATTTAGGCAATGACGGCTATCCGCCATTGCGCGTTTTGACGCCTCATTTGCAACTCAATAAGCCCATTCAAGTTCGCGGCGATGTGTCCAGCCAATTTCTGACTGCACTCCTAATGTCATTGCCCTTGGCTGCGCAAGAAGACATCGTGATTGAAGTGGTCGGCGAACTCATCTCCAAGCCCTACATTGAAATCACTTTGAATTTGTTGTCGCGCTTTGGCATTGATGTAAAGCGTGACGGCTGGCAGAGCTTCACCATTCCTGCGGGCAGTCATTACCAATCGCCTGGCGAAATTCACGTGGAAGCTGATGCATCTTCGGCCAGCTACTTCATTGCCTTGGGCGCCATTGCCGCTACCCAGCAAGCTGTGAGAATTGAAGGCGTCGGCGCATCTTCCATTCAAGGCGACATTCGATTCATGGTAGCTGCCGCTCAAATGGGCGCGCACATTGAAAGTGGGCCCAACAGCTTAGAAATCAAACGCGGTGCATGGCCTCTCAAGGCCATCGACCTAGATTGCAATCACATTCCAGATGCCGCCATGACCCTGGCTGTGATGGCTTTGTATGCAGATGGCCCCAGCACTTTGCGCAACATTGCCAGCTGGCGTGTGAAAGAAACCGATCGCATTGCGGCCATGGCCAAAGAATCGCGCAAATTGGGTGCACACGTCGAAGAAGGCCCCGATTGGTTGCGCATTCATCCCCTGCCAGCAGGTCAGTGGCGGGCTGCAAGCATTCATACCTATGACGATCACCGCGTGGCCATGTGCTTCTCTTTGGCAGCTTTTAATCCAGACCAACAAGCGGTTCGCATTGAAGACCCCAAGTGCGTGGCCAAAACTTTTCCAGATTACTTCGAGACACTGTTCTCGCTCACGCAAACACCGACAGACCGCATACCCGTGATTTGCATTGACGGCCCCACAGCCTCGGGCAAAGGCACATTGTCTAGCTTGGTCGCCGAGCGCTTGGGCTACCACTACCTTGACTCAGGCGCCCTTTACCGCGTGACGGCCTATGCCGCATTGCAGTCAGGCCTGAGTTTGGAAAGCAACAACGAAACAGCCATTGCCAGCATGGCCGAAAAGTTGCCGGTGCGTTTTGACGGCGACAAAGTTTTGTTGAACAACCAAGATGTGACCGATGCCATTCGCAGCGAAGAAGGTGGCATGAACGCATCCAAGGTGTCCACGCTGCCAGCCGTTAGGGTGGCTTTGGTGGCGCTTCAACACAGCTTTCAGCGCCTGCCAGGCCTTTTGGCAGACGGCCGAGACATGGGCACAGTGATCTTTCCTGGCGCGCCTTTGAAGGTGTTTTTGACTGCCAGTGCCGCAAAAAGAGCCGACAGACGCTATAAGCAATTGATTTCTAAAGGTTTTCAGGCTAAAATCGCCGATCTTCGGGCTGACTTAGAGGCTCGCGACGCACGAGACACATCTCGCAGCGTGGCGCCCTTAAAGCCAGCACAAGACGCAATGCTGCTAGACAACTCAGACTTGGGCATCGAGCAATCGGTGGTTCAGGTCCTTGACTGGTGGCAAAGCAAACAAGACTTCTCTGTTTAATTTCAAATTTAAAAAGAACTTAAACAGAAGACTTGAACCGGCCCACAAGGCTCCATCCGCGCTGCATGCGCACTGGCCTTGTGGTTCAACAACTTAACCCGCGTGAAAACGCACACAACCGCCGCAATTAGCCTTGTTAACGACGCAATGGTGCTGTCGTCAGACCTTTTTGTGGACTAGGAACTTGAATGTCAGAATCTTTTGCAGACCTATTTGAAGAATCACTGAAGCGCACCGAAATGCGCACTGGCGAAGTGATCACCGCTGAAGTTGTTCGCATCGAACACAACTTTGTGGTTGTTAACGCCGGCCTCAAATCTGAAGCCTACGTACCCCTAGAAGAATTCAAATCTGACTTGGGCGAAATCGAAGTCCAAGTTGGCGATTTCGTTTCTGTGGCCATCGGTTCCATCGAGAACGGCTACGGCGACACCATTTTGAGCCGTGACACAGCCAAGCGTTTGGCCTCATGGTTGTCATTGGAAAAAGCCTTGGAATCCGGCGAATTCGTCACCGGCACCACCAGCGGCAAAGTCAAAGGCGGCCTAACTGTGTTGGTCAACGGCATCCGTGCCTTCTTGCCAGGTTCATTGGTTGACACACGTCCTACCAAAGACCTGTCACCTTACGAAAACAAGACCATGGAGTTCAAGGTCATCAAGTTGGACCGCAAGCGCAACAACGTCGTGTTGTCACGTCGTGCTGTGGTTGAAGCCTCCATGGGCGAAGAGCGCGCCAAACTGATGGAAAACCTGCGCGAAGGTTCCGTGGTTCATGGTGTGGTCAAGAACATCACCGAATACGGTGCATTCGTTGACTTGGGCGGCATCGATGGTTTGCTGCACATCACCGACATGGCATGGCGCCGTGTTCGTCACCCTTCCGAAGTGGTGCAAGCCGGTCAAGAAATTACCGCCAAGATCCTCAAGTTCGACACCGAGAAAAACCGCGTGTCCTTGGGCCTCAAGCAAATGGGCGACGATCCTTGGATGGGCGTCAACCGCCGCTACCCACAAAGCACCCGCATGTTCGGCAAGATCACCAACATCGCCGACTACGGCGCGTTTGTCGAACTCGAACCCGGCATCGAAGGTTTGGTGCACGTCTCTGAAATGGACTGGACCAACAAGAACGTGGCCCCTTCCAAGATCGTGTCACTGGGCGACGAAGTCGAAGTCATGGTTTTGGAAATCGACGAAGACAAGCGCCGCATCAGCTTGGGCATGAAGCAGTGCCGTGCCAACCCTTGGCAAGACTTCGCTCAAAACACCAAGCGTGGCGACCGCGTTAAAGGCCCTATCAAGTCCATCACCGACTTCGGTGTGTTCGTGGGCTTGGCCGCTGGCATCGACGGTTTGGTTCACTTGTCCGACTTGTCATGGAACGAAACCGGCGAAGCCGCTGTTCGCAACTACAAGAAGGGTCAAGACGTTGAAGCCATCGTGTTGGCAGTTGACGTTGAGCGCGAGCGCATCAGCTTGGGCATCAAACAGCTCGACGGCGACCCCTTCACCACTTTCGTGACAGTGAACGACAAGGGCCAAACAGTCACCGGTAAGGTCAAGACTGTTGACGCTCGCGGCGCTGAAATCGATTTGGGCGAAGACATCATTGGCTATTTGCGCGCCAGCGAAATTTCACGCGATCGCGTGGAAGATGCTCGCAGCTTGCTCAAAGAAGGCGACGAAGTCACGGCAGTGGTCGTCAACGTTGATCGCAAGACACGCAACATCCAGTTGTCCATCAAGGCCAAAGATGCTGCGGATCAAAGTGAAGCCATGGCCTCACTCAGCCAACAGTCTTCACGCGAAAACGCTGGCACCACCAGCTTGGGCGCTTTGTTGCGTGCCAAGTTGGACAACAACGATTCAGCGGAATGACCTGCTGAAGATCAAAGCCTCTAGCTTGGCCTTTTCGGGGCTGAGCCAGAGGTTTTTTCTTTGCTTCTTGCAAAATCGCTTTTAAATGACCCGCTCCGACCTCGTTGAAGCTTTGGCTGCCCGCTTTGAGCAGCTAACCCACCGTGACGCTGAATTTGCCGTCAAAACGGTGCTGGACGCCATGAGCGAAGCTTTGGTCAAAGGCCATCGAATCGAGATCCGTGGCTTTGGCAGCTTCACCATTAACCGCCGCCCTCCCCGCGTGGGACGCAACCCCCGATCTGGTGAAAGCGTGCAAATTCCTGAAAAGCGCGTGCCCCACTTTAAACCTGGCAAAGCATTGCGAGAAGCCGTAGACCAAGGCTCTTTGGACGTACTGCACGGCAAGTCAGACTGAGCTGAAGCAAAACAGCACTTAATAAATAGGCCCCTAGAAGGGCCTTTTTTGTTGCCTTGGCATGCCATCGCCTTAGAATGATGAGGCTGTCTGAGGCCATTCATGAAACAATTTCTCAAGCTGCTTCAGTGGACACTGAACGCTGCTGTTTTTTTTACTTTATTTGCTTTTGCGCTGAACAACCAGCACGAGGCCAAGGTTTACTTTTTCTTTGGCACCCAATGGCGCTCGCCCATGGTGCTCATTGTTTTAACAGCCTTTGCGCTAGGCTTGGTGGTGGGCGTTCTAGGCATGGTGCCCCGCTGGTGGCGTCAAAAACAAGCGGCCAAGTCTGTGCAGGCCAACTCAGCAACGGCAACCCACCCAGACCAGCCGGAAGCGCCTCATGGAACTTGATCTAATTTGGATTTTGGTGGGGCTGCCCGCCGCATTTGGTTTGGGCTGGTTGGCTTCCAGACTCGATTTACGCCAATTGCGCATCGACAACCGCCAAGCACCTCGCGCCTATTTCAAAGGACTGAATTTTTTATTGAACGAGCAACAAGACAAGGCCATTGACGCCTTCATTGAAGCGGTTCAAAACGATCCAGACACTTCCGAGTTGCATTTTGCATTGGGCAATTTATTTCGCAGGCGCGGCGAGTACGAGCGCGCAGTTCGCGTTCATGAACATTTGCTGTCTCGCGGCGATCTCAGTGCCGCCGACCGACAACGCGCCCAAAATGCCTTGGCCAAAGATTTTGTCAAAGCAGGCTTGTTAGACCGCGCAGAAGACGCGCTGCGAAAGCTGGAGGGCACTGCGTTTGAAGGACAAGCCAGATTGGCACGCCTGGCCATTTACGAACGTTCTCGCGAGTGGCCGCAAGCCCGTCAAGTGGCAGAGCAATTAGAAGGCTCTGGCGAAGTGAGTTTCTCTGTTCGCAAAGCCCATTACCTTTGCGAACAGGCCCGCGAACTCAATGCAAATGGCGATAGCGCCGGCGCTTCTCAATTGCTGCTAAATGCCATTGAAAAAGCGCCTGAAGCACCTCGCCCCCGCTTGCTGCTGGGGCAACTTCAATTGAACATGAACCAAGCCTCGCTAGCCTGCGACACCTTAAGCCAGCTGTTCGAATCGTCTTCAGTTGCAGCACCCTTGGCCGCCCCCAGCTTGGTCATGGCCGCTCAAACCTCACAACGTGTGCCTCAAACTTTGACTTTGCTTAAATCGCACTACGCTCAAAGTCCTTGCATCGATGTGATGGACGCCATTGTCAGCCTTGAAAAAACCAGTGCCGGCAGCGAAGCAAACACACGCCAACGCTACATCGAGCATCTGCAAAAACAACCCTCACTTTTGGCAGCATCGCGTTGGTTGGCGGGCGCTGATTTAGGTGGCGATGAAACTCGCGGACCTGTGCAAAAAGCGCTAGAGCAAGCGTCTAGGCCCTTGTCGCGATACCGTTGTGCGGCTTGTGGTTTTGAAGCCAAAGAACATTTCTGGCACTGCCCGGGTTGCCAGGCTTGGGACAGCTACCCTCCTCGCAGAGTAGAAGAGCTTTAAACCTCAAAAAGTAAGCACTTGTGAAGGGCTTACTTTCAGTGAATTGCAGGCCCTGTCCTTGGCTTGCAAACTTCACTGCTCACAAGGATTCAGCAGTTGAATCAAGCTTGCATCACCGCAGTGGTGGTGCGATCTTTAGGAATTAAACATGTTGAAAAAAATCTTAGCCCTCACAGCCTTGCTGTTTTCTTTGACCAGCTTTGCCGCTGTCGATGTCAACAAAGCCAACGCGGCCGAACTTGATGCCATTCAAGGCATTGGACCTTCCCTGTCTGGCAAAATTTTGAAAGAGCGCAACAAAGGCAGTTTCAAAGACTGGCCCGATCTCATGCTCCGCGTCAGCGGCATGGGCGAGAAAAGTTCGGCCAAATTTTCGGCCCAGGGGCTGACTGTCAATGGTTCGGCTTATCAGGGTGGCGGCACCACCGAACCCGCTAAGTCGGCACAACCCGAAAAGCCAAAATCAGGCAGCAAGTCTTAAGTTGGCCACCAGCCTCAGAAGTTGGCTTTTTTAAACTACTGGGGCGCCATAAGCACCACCGCCTGGCGTGTGAATTTCAAACACATCGCCGGGCGCCATTTCTACCTGGCCAATGTGTTTTAAAACTTCGACACTGCCGTCCTTACGTAGCACTTGGTTGATACCTGGCGCACCCGGCTGACCGCCTGCCGCACCAAATGCGGGGTGAACGCGGCCGTTAGACAAGATGCTGGCTGTCATGGGTTCTAAGAAACGGATGCGCCGTACACCGCCCATGCCACCCGACCACTTACCGTGCCCACCCGAGCCATCTCGCAAGGCATAACTTTCCAACCGAACGGGAAATCTAAATTCTAAAATTTCAGGATCAGTTAATCGCGAATTGGTCATGTGCGTTTGCACCACCGAAGTGCCATTGAAGCCTGAAGTGATGTGACCGGCTTCGTCCAACAACACACCGGCTCCACTGCCACCCGAGATGGTTTCGTAGTACTGGTACTTGGCATTGCCAAAGGTGAAGTTGTTCATGGTGGGCTGACTGCCCGCCATCACACCCAAAGCGCCAAACAAGGCATTGGTAATGCAGCTCGATGTTTCTACATTGCCTGCCACCACAGAGGCTGGGAAATTGGGATTGAGCATGCAGCCTGTTGGAATGATCACATTTAAGGGTTTCAAGCAACCCGCATTCAAAGGAATGTCGTCGTTCACCAAGCTTCTGAAAACGTACAAAACGGCTGCCATGCAAACCGCGGTGGGCGCATTGAAGTTGTTCGTCTGCTGTGCACTGGTGCCCGTGAAATCAATCTCTGCACTTCGACTTTGTGCATTCACTCGAACCGCCACTTTGATTTGCGCACCGTTGTCCAAAGGCAATGTGAATTCGCCATCTTTCAAACGCGTGATGACACGGCGCACAGATTCTTCGGCGTTGTCTTGCACATGGCGCATGTAGGCCTGCACCACTTCCAAACCAAATTCATCGACCATCTTGCGAAGCTCTTGCACACCTTTTTCGTTGGCCGCCAACTGTGCGCGCAAGTCCGCCATGTTTTGCTGCGGATTGCGACTAGGGTATTGACCGCTAGACAACAGGTCCAGCATGGTCTGCTCTTGCAGCACGCCTGCAGCCACCAACTTCACGTTGTTGATCTGCACGCCTTCTTCTTGAATGGTGGTGGAGAACGGTGGCATCGAACCGGGTGTGGTGCCGCCAATGTCAGCATGATGGCCGCGCGAGCCAACATAAAACTCAGGCTTTTCTGCACCTTCTAAAAACACAGGCGTGATAACCGTCACATCGGGCAAGTGGGTGCCACCATGGTAAGGATCATTCAAGACAAAAACATCGCCACGTTGCATGTGATCTTTGTTCTCGCGAATGACCGTTTTAATACTCTCTCCCATGCTGCCCAAATGGACAGGCATGTGCGGCGCGTTGGCAATCAAATGCCCTTCGGAGCTGAACAAAGCGCAAGAGAAATCCAAACGCTCTTTGATGTTGACGGAGTAAGCTGTATTCTGAAGTTGTAAGCCCATTTGCTCGGCAATGTTCATGAACAAATTGTTGAAAACCTCCAGCAACACGGGATCGACGGTGGTGCCCGCAGCGTACTTGGTTTGCCGCGCTTCCATGCGGCTTAAAAGCAGATGATCAAGCGCTGTCACATGGGCTTGCCAACCCGGCTCTACCACGGTGGTGGCATTTTTTTCTGCAATGATGGCAGGGCCTGAGAGCTGATCACCGATGCGTAAATCTTCGCGCACAAACAAGCCAGCATCCCACCAGCGAGATTCACCATCGGATCCCGCAGTGAACACCCGAACGGTGGCACGCTTGGGTACATCGCGAACTGCATTGACGGGTTGAGGCAATTCAACAGGCGTATCGCCCTTGATGACGGCCTCTACAGAAACCGCTTCAACCATCAAGGCCTTGCCCGTCATCAAAAAAGCAAAGCGTTGGCGGTAAGCTGCTTCAAACCCTTGCGTGATTTCAGGCAAGGAACCCATGGGCACCATGAGCGCCGAGTCACTGCCTTCGTACCGAACGTGAACTCGCTCATGCAACTCAATGGTGTCGCCCAAGGCTTGCTGCGACAAAGCCATGCGCGCAGCTTCACTCAAAGCCTTCAAGGGGGACAATAAGGCTGGCATGTTCTCTGGCGTTAAGCGCAACTCCACAGCCTGCTCACGAATCAAACTTTGATCGGCCAAGCCCATGCCATAGGCGGACAACACACCGGCCAATGGATGCACATAAACTTGTTTCATGCCCAAGGCATCGGCCACCAAGCAAGCATGCTGACCACCGGCACCCCCAAAGCATTGCAGGGTGTAGCGCGTGACGTCATAACCACGGGCCACAGAAATTTTCTTAATGGCATTGGCCATTTGCTGAACTGCAATTCGCAAAAAGCCATCGGCAACTGATTCAGCGGAACGATTCATTTGCAAAGACAGCGCCGAAAATTTAGCAGCAACAGCATTGGCATCCAGTCTTTGATCGCCTTCAGGTCCAAAGACCGCAGGGAAAAAATCAGGCTGAACCTTGCCCACCAAAACATTGGCATCCGTGACAGCCAATGGACCTCCGCGTCTGTAACTGGCAGGCCCCGGATTCGCGCCAGCACTTTGCGGCCCCACGCGCAACCTAGCACCATCAAACTGCAGCAAAGAGCCCCCACCGGCTGCTACCGTGTGAATGCTCATCATGGGTGCGCGCATTCGAATGCCCGCCACTTGGGTTTCAAACTCACGCTCAAACTGACCCGCGTAGTGCGATACATCAGTGGAGGTGCCGCCCATGTCAAAGCCAATGACCTTGTCGTGTCCCGCACCTTCTGCCGTTCGGGCCATGCCCACAATGCCGCCAGCAGGTCCACTCAAAATGGCATCTTTGCCAGCAAAGGCATGCGCATCGGTCAAACCACCAGAGGACTGCATGAACATCAATTTAACGCCCGGCATTTCGCTGGCCACTTGATCGACATAGCGACGCAAGATGGGTGACAAATAGGCATCTACCACGGTGGTGTCGCCGCGACTCACAAACTTCATCAAAGGGCTAGTTTGATGCGAAGTGCTGATTTGACTGAACCCTATTTCTTGCGCCATGTTGGCGGCAGCTTGTTCATGCGCGGTGTAACGGTAGGCGTGCATGAAAACAATGGCCACACTGCGAAAGCCCGCATCCCATTGCGTTTGCAGTTGCGCTTTCAAATGGGCCAAGTCCAAGGGCTCGATCACTTGGCCCTGGGCCGACATGCGTTCGTGCGCTTCGATCACTTGGCTGTACAACAACTCGGGCAAGATAATGTGCCGGTCAAACAGTCGAGGTCGATTTTGATAAGCGATGCGCAGAGCATCGCGAAAGCCCCGGGTGGTGACAAGTAAGGTGCGCTCGCCTTTGCGCTCGAGCAGCGCGTTGGTGGCCACTGTGGTGCCCATCTTGACGCAGCTGACCAGCTCGGGTGTGATGGCATGATTTGCCGTCAAACCCAGTAAATACCGAATGCCCGCGACGGCAGCGTCTTTGTATTGGCCAGGGTTTTCCGACAAGAGCTTGTGCGTGAACAATTGACCCTCTGGGTTTTTACCCACCACATCGGTGAAAGTGCCGCCTCGGTCAATCCAAAATTGCCACTTCTGGCTTGGCGTCAGGGCTTGGCTGGAACTGTCCTCCACGCGATTGATGAGGTCTTTGGCAATAGCAGTGCTTTGAATGCTCACGGCGGTATCCTTCAAAGTGAAGCGGCAGCGCGCGCGGCTTGGTCGTACATCCCAGACAACACGCGCAGCAGCCGGGCCAAGTCGCCAATGTCTTTGTTCAAACCATCATCCGCCTGCAAGGCGTCGATCAAACAGCTCTCACGGATTTTTCTGTAGCGCTGCACCGCATTGCGGCCGCTGTCGGTGGCGGCATAAGTCACTTCTTTGCCACTTTTGTGCGAGGCCACGACGCCCAAACTTTGCAATTTTTTCAAGGCATAGTTGATCAAGTGGGTGTCCTCAATGTTCATGATGAAACAAATGTCGGCCAAGCGCTTGTCGCGCGCGCGGTGGCTGACATGGTGCAACACCAAAACATCTAAGGGCGTCAAATCTTTCAACCCCGCAGCCGACATGCAGTGCACGACCCATCGGTGAAAGGCATTGCCCGCCACGATCAAGCCAAACTCAAACTCGCTCATTTCGGCACTCTCAGGCGAGACCAAATGGGCCGATGAAACAATGGGCATTGCGGGTTGCTTGTTGGCGGCCCTGGAAGCGGGCGCAGCTGTTGGGGCCGGTGAAGCGGCAGTGCTTGATTTACGCGACATGGCCTCAGCCCTCCAAAGATAACAATGCAAGAGAGTCTACTCAGTACCTCAACAAATTATCAACAATTTGTCGACATATAGGGAAATTACCAATCCCAAATGACCTGAATTTGCATACAGTCAATTGACGGCCTACTTGCAGCTGCTTGGAGGCCTTAACTGGCATGTGTTTGACTCAATTCTTCTCAACCTTCTAATTGGAGCTCCCATGAAACGTCGCAATCTTTCGCTGGCACTGGCCTCTACTGTCCTCGCCTTTTCTGGCTTGACATCTGCCCAAGCCCAAACCAAGTGGGACTTGCCAGCGGCCTACCCCGCCAACAATTTTCACACTGAGAACTTAGTTCAATTTGCCAACGACGTCGACAAAGCAACTGGCGGCAAGCTGAAAATCACAGTGCACGCTAATGCATCCCTGTTCAAAGCGCCAGAGATCAAGCGCGCAGTTCAAGGTGGCCAGGCTCAAATTGGTGAAATTTTGCTGGCCAATTTTCAAAACGAATGGCAATTGTTTGGTGCAGATGGCCTGCCCTTCTTGGCCGATAGCTACGAAGAATCATTCAAGCTCTACAAAGTTCAGCGACCTTTCCTCGAGAAGAAGTTAGGAGAACAAGGCATGATGTTGCTGTATTCAGTGGCATGGCCTCCGCAAGGCATCTACGTGAAAAAGCCTATCAACTCCGCAGCTGATTTGAAGGGCGTGAAATGGCGCGCTTACAGCCCCTCTACTGCACGCATTGCAGAATTGGTGGGCGCACAACCCGTCACGGTCCAAGCGGCAGAGCTGTCTCAAGCCATGGCCACTGGCGTGGTTGAAAGCTACATGTCATCTGGCTCAACAGGCTACGACACCAAAACTTACGAGCACATCAAGTACTGGTACGACACGCAAGCTTGGCTTCCAAAAAACGCAGTCATCATGAACAAAGCTGCCTTTGACGCCCTTGATGCCACCACCAAACAAGCCGTGTTGAAAGCCGGCGCAGATGCAGATACCCGCGGCTGGAAAGTATCACAAGCTAAAAACGGCGAGTACATTGACTTACTGAAGAAAAACGGCATGAACATTGTGGCGCCATCGGCTCAACTCAAAGCGGACATGAAAAAAGTCGGCGATGTGATGTTGAAGGAATGGCTTGATAAAGCTGGTCCCGAGGGCAAAGCATTGGTTGACGCCTACAACAAGCCTTGATAGAAATGCGTGTTTTTTTAAACCGCATTTATGACAGCGCCGCCGCCTTGGCGGCGCTTTTCATGTGCGCCATGCTAGTGATGGTTTTGTTATCCATCGTTGGGCGTGAATTTAACTTTCACATCAGAGGCACCGATGCCTATGCAGGCTACTGCATGGCGGCCAGTGGATTTTTAGCACTCGCTCACACATTGAAGCGCGGTGAACACATTCGAGTCACGGTTTTAATCAGTCGCTTTAAAGGCGGTTGGCTCAAAGGCATCGAATTGTGGGCGCTTGGCATGGCTTCGCTTCTTGCTTGTTTGCTGGCCTACTACAGCGTCAGACTTTCATGGCAGTCCTACACATTTCACGACATCTCTACCAGCAACGATGCAACGCCTTTGTGGATACCCCAGATTGCCATGGCCCTTGGCACGCTCATTTTGGCAGTCGCCTTTATAGATGAGTTCATCCTGGAATGCTTAGGCAAACGAGAATCTGCGCAGTCAGATGCAGCACTTCACAATGAATAAACATGAATGACCTTCTCATCACAGCCTTGCTGGTTGTCACGCTGTTTTTAATTTTAGGCAGCGGTGTTTGGATTGGTCTGTCTTTGTCCGGTGTGGCTTGGGTGGGCATGCAATTGTTCAGCAGCCGTCCGGCGGGCGATGCCATGTCAGTCACCATCTGGGGCTCTTCGTCGAGCTGGACACTCACAGCCTTGCCCTTGTTTATTTGGATGGGTGAAATTCTATTCAGAACACGCCTCAGTCAAGACATGTTCAAAGGCTTAGCACCTTGGTTGCAAGCACTACCTGGGCGCTTGCTTCACACCAACGTCGCTGGGTGCACCATCTTTGCTGCCGTATCGGGGTCGTCGGCTGCCACTTGCGCCACCATTGGCAAAATGACCTTGCCTGAGTTGTCCAAAAGAGGTTATCCAGACAACATGGTCATAGGCACCTTGGCCGGGGCAGGCACTCTGGGACTGCTCATTCCGCCCTCAATCATCATGATCGTGTATGGCGTCACAGCCGATGTTTCAATTGCCAAACTTTTTATTGCTGGCGTTTTGCCGGGTCTCATGTTGGCTGGTTTGTTTTCTGGCTACATCATTTACTGGGCTTTGCGCCATCCCGACCAAGTTCCCGCCAATGATCGCCAATACACCTTCATGGAGAAAGTTCGTGAATCTGGCAGCTTGATTCCTGTAGTCGGCCTCATCGCTGCGGTACTCGGCTCCATTTATGCTGGCATTGCCACTGCCACTGAAGCGGCCGCTGTCGGTGTGGTTGGCGCCATGGTTTTGTCTGCGGCTCAAGGCTCGCTCAACTGGTCTAGTTTCAAAGAATCCTTGATGGGTGCAACTCGGCTTTACTGCATGATTGCCCTGATTTTGGCGGGCGCATCTTTCTTAACTTTGTCGATGGGCTACATTGGCCTGCCCAGGCACTTGGCTGAATGGATTGCAACACTAGGGCTGAGTCAATTCGAACTCATTTTGGCACTCACAGTTTTTTATGTTGTGCTGGGATGTTTTCTAGATGGCATCTCCATGGTGGTCCTCACCATGGGCGTTATCATGCCCACCGTTCAAAAAGCGGGCATCGATCCTTTGTGGTTTGGCATTTTCATTGTCTTGGTCGTTGAGATGGCGCAAATCACGCCTCCGGTCGGCTTTAACCTGTTCGTTCTGCAAGGCATGACTGGCAGAGATTTGCTCTGGATTGCAAAAGCCACATTACCCATGTTCTTCCTCATGATGGTGGCTGTGTTGTTGATTTATTTCTTCCCTGGCATTGTCACTTGGATGCCTCAGCAGATGAAGCTTTGAGCAGTTGATGCAGGCTGTGCAACTGCCAGCCTGTAGCAGCCTCAATGGCCTTCGCATAAGGAGGCATGTTGGTGCATTCCAAAACAACATGCCTTAGTTCAGGCGCTTTTTGTTGTAGCAACAATGCACAAGATAAAACGCTTTTCTGCGCAGCATCAAAATTCATTTGTATTTGATTTCCCATGATGGCACGCGCAAACTCTTCTGTCGGCGAAACGCCTTGTACTCGCAGCCTGGACAAGTCTTGAGGCAATACGCCTGCCGCAAGAAAATGTGCATGCCCGAGAACCGCGTCATCCATTGTGAGGACACCGACTGTTTCATTTTCCGACAGCAAATGAGGTAACAACAACAAGCTGGATGTTCTAACAGGCACAGTTAAGGCCGACTGCAATTCATTTTGAAGCAAGACTAAAAATCCACAACTGGTTGTAATGCCGTGAACGCCCCGCGAAATTAATTCATTTGCAGCTTGTACAAATAAAGGCAAAACCTCGTGCTGTCGCAAACTTTCAGCCGTCTTCACAATTTCAGTGGGAAACACACCTTCCACTTTTTGATACACCATTTCAAATGGCCACCCATCAGGGCAGCCGATATCGCCCCGCCAACGCGGAAACTGGGTGTCCAACATCAAAACACCCCACCGACTTAAACCTGCTTGAGTCTTCATGGATGAGTTCTTGGAAAGTTGGTTTCAAATATGATATTTTGATTCAAATTCATCCTCTATGATGGCGAGTCTTTTGACGCAATGACAAAGGCTCTGGGCGGAGTAAACGTTTTCGCAGAAGCCGAAACTGATGCAGAAGGCCCGCCTATTTATTTAGAGGATTCCCCTATGCTATCCGTCATCTCAATTTGTGTGGGAGCCAGTTTAGGCGCGCTAGCACGCTGGCAATTAGGCCTTTGGCTCAACCCTAGCGCCACCACAGAGGGTGTTTTTCCTTGGGGCACTTTGGCGGCCAACCTCATTGGCGGCTATGTCATTGGCATTTGCGTGGGCGTTTTTCAGAACATTCCTCAAATAGACCCTGAATGGCGGCTTTTTTGTATCACGGGGTTTTTAGGGGCGCTCACCACTTTTTCCACATTTTCTGCTGAAGTGGTTGGCATGCTTCAACAGGGTCGCTTGCTGCTGGCATTGGGCACAGCCAGCGTGCATTTAATCGGATCACTCGTTTTGACCTATTTTGGGCTTTACACTGTCAAGTTGATCAGTGTTAGTCCTATTCCCTAAAGCTTGGAAATAGGGCCTACTGAAAAATTATTTCAACCGGATATAACTGGAGTATTTATGAACCTGAATCAAGTTGCACGTCGTTTGGCCATCGGCATGGCTGTGGCATTGCCCATGGCCCTCACGGTCAGCACCAGCGCTCAAGCGCAATCATTTTTCCGTATTGGCACGGGCGGCACCGCAGGCACTTATTACCCAGTGGGTGGCATGATTGCCAATGCCGTTTCTATTCCTGGCAAACTGATTGCCACGGCACAGGCCACTAACGGCTCAGTTGCCAACGTCAATGGCGTGGCCAGTGGCGCTATGGAATCAGGTTTCTCTCAATCTGACGTAGCCACATGGGCCCAAAAGGGCACGGGCATTTACGAAGGCAAGCCCAATATTCCAGACTTGCGCCTGATTGCCAACCTCTACCCCGAAACTATTCACGTGGTGGTCAAAAAATCTTCTGGCATCAAAAGCATTTCTGAACTCAAAGGCAAGCGCGTTGCTTTAGACGAGCCAGGCTCTGGCACTTTGGTCAATGCCCGCCTCATCTTGGCGGCCTACAACATCAAAGAATCTGAAATCAGGCCTGAGTACATCAAGCCCAATCAAGCTGCTGACAAAATGAAAGACGGTGCTTTGGATGCCTTCTTCTTTGTAGGCGGTGCGCCTGCAGGCGCCATTGCCGAGTTGGCTTCAAGTGGCGGTGGCATTGCTTTGTTGCCCATTGAAGGCGCACAAGCGCAAGCGCTTCGCAACACAAGCTCGTTCTTTGCAATCGACAGTGTGCCAGCAGCCACCTACAAAGACGTTGATGCGGTGAACACTTTGTCTGTGGGCGCCCAGTGGGTCACCAGCGCCAAAGCAGACACTGAAACCATCTATCAAATTACCAAAGCTTTGTACAGCGAGTCCACACAAAAAGCATTGGCCGCTGGTCACGCCAAAGGCAAGCTCATCACTTTGAAGAACGCTGTTCAAGGTGCTGGCATTCCTTTCCACCCAGGTGCTGAAAAATACTACCGCGAAGCCGGTGTGTTGAAATAATTTAACGGTTGTTAAATGCCTACGGGCGGGTTAACTGATGGTTAACTCGCCCGTTTTAACTTGAAGTTTCCAGAGTATTTTCATGACCGCTGCCACCCTGCTACCCGACGACCAAAAGCTACAAGAGCTCGAAGAAAAATTTGACCCAGAGATGCGCTTTCGGCCCACCATGCCGCCAGCTACGCAAATCGTCAAATGGCTTTTAATTGCCCTGTCAGCCTTCCATTACTACACGGCAGGTTTTGGTTTACTTCAAGAAATCACGCACCGTGGTGTGCACCTGGCTTTTGTGCTGGGCATGATTTTTTTGGTCTTTGCATTCAGCGCATCTTCGGCCGAAAGAAGCATCAAAAGTTCGTTGTTAAATCCAGGTGGTGTGCCGCTGGTTGATTGGCTTTTAGCAGGCGCATGTGCTGTAAGCGTTTTGTACATTCCCTATGTCTTTGATGACTTAATGTTTCGCGTGGGCAATCCCAGCAACATGGACGTCATCATGGGCAGCATCTTGTTTATTTCTTTGCTAGAAGCCACAAGGCGCTCTATGGGGTGGCCTTTGCCAATCATTGCCATTGGCTTCACCGTCTACGCATTGCTTGGCCCCTACTTTCCTGGGCTGCTCAAACATGCTGGTGCCAACTGGTCGATGATGATCAACCACCAATACCTCACCAGCCAAGGCATTTATGGTGTGGCAGTAGGTGTGGTGGCCACTTACGTGTTTCACTTTGTGCTGTTCGGCGTCATGGCCACACGCATTGGTTTAGGCCAATTATTTCTTGATGTTGCATCTACCGTTGCCGGCCGCTACGCTGGTGGACCCGCCAAGGTCAGCGTCTTTGGATCCGCCTTGTTTGGCATGCTCAGCGGCTCTTCCGTGGCCAATGCCGTCACGGTAGGCTCACTGACCATTCCCGCCATGATTCGGGTGGGCTACAAAAAACATTTTGCAGCGGCCGTTGAAGCTGCCTCGTCTACGGGCGGCCAAATTACACCGCCCGTTTTAGGCGCTGCTGCGTTCTTGATGATTGAATTCTTGAACGTACCTTATCAAACCATCATCGCGGCCTCTGTGGTGCCTGCTTTCATGCACTTCTTTGGCGTCTTCATGCAGGTTCACTTTGAAGCCAAGCGATATGGCCTTCGAGGACTCACAGAAGAAGAGATGCCACGTCTGCGTGAATCCCTGCAAATGCGTTGGCCCACCCTCATTCCTTTGGCCTTGCTCATCAGCATCTTGGTGTCGGGGCGTACGCCTTACTTAGCAGCCTTTGTAGGCATCAGCTCTTGCGCCATTGTGGGCATGTCCACACGCGTCAGTGGCAATCAGTTGAAAAACTGGGCGCTTTTGCTTGGCATGCACGTCATCTTGATGACCATCGCCTTTTCTGATTTTGGCAACGAGAACAGCACCATCAAAATGGTTCTCTTCGTGGTGGCCGTCCTAACGGGTGCCGTAGCCTACATTTGGGGCGGTGTTCGGGGTCGTATCGAACCACATGTCTTGGTTGAAGCCCTCGAAACTGGCGCCAAATATGCGTTGGCAGTGGGTGCAGCAGCGGCTACCGTGGGCATCGTGATTGGCGTGGTGACACTCACCGGTGTGGGCTTCAAAATAAGCTACATCATCACGCAAGCTGCGCAAAGTATTTCAGCGGTCATGGGCGGCGTGATTCCCTCTGACTGGATGTCCTTGAACACCCTCACCTTGCTGGCTGCGCTCATCATGACGGGTTTGGTATGCGTCTTGATGGGCTGCGGTGTACCCACCACGGCCACTTACATCATCATGGTCACAGTGGCAGCTCCCACTTTGGTGGGCCTGGGTGTTGAGCCGTTGGTGGCCCACTTCTTTGTGTTTTATTACGGCGTATTGGCCGATATCACACCCCCTGTGGCGTTGGCGGCTTATGCGGCGGCTGGTATGGCCGGCAGTGACCCCTTTAAAACCGGTAACACGGCCTTCCGCTTAGGGCTGGCCAAAGCTTTGGTACCCTTCGTCTTTGTGTTCTCACCCTCTTTGCTGCTGGTGGCCAAAGGCTTCACGTGGGAGAGTTTCATCATCACTTTCACAGGCTGTATTTTTGGCATCACGCTCATGGCCGCCTCCTTAAGCAAGTTCATGTTTGTGGAAATGAAACGCTGGGAGCAACTTTCTTGCTTATTTGCAGCATTGCTCATGATTGCACCTAGTCTCACAGCCAGTTTGGTTGGCGTTGCCATGGTTATTCCCATGTTCATCAACCAATGGCGCAGAAGCAAAATAAACGAAACTCAAACCATAAGGGAAAGTACTTAAAAGCAAGGTGCCTGCTGCGTGATCTACTGGAGGATAAATTCACCCTCAGGAGTTACGCATGCAGGTTCAAATGAAGGTCAACGGCAAATCAGTTTCCGTTGACGCAGCCCCCAATACATTGCTCGTCAACGCACTTCGCGAGCACCTCAAACTCACTGGCACTCACGTTGGCTGTGACACAGCCCAATGTGGTGCTTGTACCGTTCATGTCAACGGCCGTGCCGTCAAGTCATGCAACATGCTCACCGCACAAGCCCAAGGTGCTGAAATTACCACCATTGAAGGCTTGGCACATGCCGACGGCACCATGCACCCCATGCAAGCGGCCTTCAAAGAATGCCACGGTTTGCAATGCGGTTTTTGCACCACCGGCATGGTCATGAGCGCTGTTGACATTGCCAAACGCCACCCCAAGGCCAGCGAATTAGAAATTCGCGAATTGCTCGAAGGCAATCTGTGCCGTTGCACCGGATACCAAAACATTGTCAAAGCCGTGCAGCAGGGTTCTGCTGCCATGAACGCTTAAGGAGCTCACCATGGGTGCATCAGATTTCTCCAAACTTCCTCACATTGGTGAGTCCTTGCGTCGCAAGGAAGACTACCGCTTCCTTACAGGCGCTGGCAATTACACCGACGACATTCGCCTAGACAACATGACGCACGCCGTGTTCGTGCGCTCCCCTCATGCACATGCCAACATCAAGAGCATCAACAAGGCCAAAGCCTTGGCAGCACCTGGTGTGGTGGCTGTGCTAGACGGCCCCGATGTCGTCGATGCCAAGATCAATGGCCTGCCTTGCGGCTGGCTCATTACCGACACCAGTGGCAAGCCCATGAACGAGCCGCCGCACCCTATCCTTGCCAATGGCAAGGTGCGTTATGTGGGCGACCACGTGGCCATGGTGGTGGCAGAGACTTTGGAACAAGCCAAAAACGCTGCCGAGTTGGTGGAAGTTGAATACGACGTACTGCCTGCAGTGGTCGATGTGCGCCATGCCAAAAAGGCCACAGCCCTTCACGCAGAAGCGCCCAATAACCATTGCTACAACTGGGCCATTGGCGACAAAGCCGCTGTCGATGCAGCTTTTGCCGGCGCAGCTCATGTTACAAAGCTCGACCTCATTAACAACCGCTTGGCACCGAACCCCATGGAGCCACGCGCCGCCATTGGCAGTTACAACCGAGCCAGCGACGAGTACACACTCTATGTGTCCAACCAAAATCCGCACGTAGAGCGCTTGCTCATGACTGCATTTGTGTTGGGCTTGCCCGAACACAAAGTGCGCGTCATTGCGCCCGATGTAGGCGGTGGTTTTGGCGCCAAGATTTATTTGTACGCTGAAGACGTTTGCCTTACTTGGGCTTCCAAAAAGCTCAATCGCAACATCAAATGGAATTGCGACCGTTCAGAAGCTTTCCTTAGCGATGCACACGGCCGTGACCACTCCAGCCACGCCGAATTGGCCATCGACAAAGACGGCAAATTCTTGGCTTTGCGTGTTCACACAGACGCCAACCTCGGCGCCTACCTGTCCACCTTCTCTACCGCTGTGCCAACCATTCTGTACGCCACTTTGTTGGCCGGCCAGTACGCCACACCGCAGGTTTATGTCGAAGTAGATGCTTGGTTCACCAACACTGCGCCTGTCGATGCCTACCGCGGTGCGGGTCGCCCTGAAGCAACTTATTTGCTAGAGCGCATTGTGTCTCGTGCTGCCTGGGAATTGGGAATGACCCAAGACGCCATTCGCAGCAAGAACTTCATCACACAGTTCCCTTATCAAACGCCAGTGGCTTTGCAATACGACACAGGCGATTTCCACGCCCTCATGAACCACGCCAACAAATTGGGCGACGTGGCGGGTTTCCCTGCTCGCAAAGCTGCCAGTGCGGCCAAAGGCAAGTTGCGCGGTATTGGTTACTCCAGCTACATCGAAGCTTGCGGCTTGGCCCCAAGCAATGTGGCAGGCGCATTGGGCGCTCGCGCAGGTTTGTTTGAGTGCGGCGAAGTTCGTGTGCACCCCACAGGCAGCGTCACGGTATTCACCGGCTCACACAGCCACGGCCAAGGCCACGAAACCACCTTTGCACAAGTGGTGGCAGCGCGCTTGGGCATTCCGGTTGAAAACGTCGACATCGTTCACGGCGACACTGGCCGCGTGCCTTTCGGTATGGGTACCTACGGCTCACGCTCTATTTCTGTTGGCGGCGCCGCCCTCATGCGCGCACTCGATAAAATTGAAGCCAAGGCCAAGAAAATTGCAGCCCACCTCATGGAAGCAGGCGACGCCGACATAGAGTTTGCCAACGGTGAATTCAGCGTCAAAGGCACTGACAAGAAAATTCCATTTGGCAGTGTTGCGCTCACCGCTTATGTGCCGCACAACTACCCCTTGGACAAGTTGGAGCCTGGCCTGAACGAAACCGCCTTCTACGACCCCACCAACTTCACTTTCCCTGCAGGCACTTACATCTGCGAGGTCGAAATTGATCCTGAAACGGGTGTCACCAAAATTGACAAGTTCACCGCAGTCGACGACTTCGGCACGATCATCAACCCCATGATTGTGGAAGGCCAAGTGCACGGCGGTTTGGTGCAAGGCATAGGCCAAGCGCTCATGGAAAACTGCGTGTACGACAAAGAAACCGGTCAACTCTTAACCGGCTCTTTCATGGACTACACCATGCCCCGCGCCGACGACTTCCCCGTGTTCTCCATTGGCCACGAGTGCACACCTTGCACCACCAACCCCTTGGGAACCAAGGGTTGCGGCGAAGCGGGCGCCATTGGCTCACCCCCTTCTGTCATCAATGCCGTGCTCGACGCATTGGCCCCTTTGGGCGTCAAAGACTTTGACATGCCTGCCACACCACACAGAGTGTGGGAAGCCATTCAAGCCGCCAAGCATTAATTAGAAATTCGGAGAACTCAACATGTACGCATTCAAATACGAACGCCCTACCGCATTGGCAGATGCGCAGAAAGCAGCGCAGGCCGGTGGTCAAGTTTTGGCCGGTGGCCAAACCATGATCGCTGCCATGAAGCAACGCTTGCAGCAGCCAGAAACCTTGGTTGACTTGGCCGCCATCAGTGGCTTGGCTGGCATCAAAAAAGACGGTAACAACATCGTCATTGGCGCCATGACACGTCACCAAGACGTGGCCGACAACGCCGAAGTTCAGAAGAACATTCCTGGTCTGGCTTTATTGGCCAATAACATTGGTGACAAGCAAGTCCGAGCCATGGGAACTATCGGTGGCTCAGTCGCTAACAACGACCCAGCTGCTTGCTACCCCAGCGCCTTGTTGGCTTTGGGCGCCACGATCCATACAGACAAGCGCACCATCAAGGCAGATGACTTCTTCCTAGGCATGTATGCCACCGCGTTAAACGCAGGCGAAATCATTACGTCCGTCAGCTTCCCCATTCCCACTAAGTCTGCTTACGCCAAATTCAACCAACCTGCATCTCGTTTTGCATTGGTCGGAGTGTTTGTGGCCCACACTGCTTCTGGCGCCCGTGTGGCCATTACAGGTGCTGGCAATGGCGTGTTCCGCCATGCTGGCATGGAAGCCGCTTTAACCAAAAGCTTTACCCCAGAAGCAGTGGCCGGCGTCGCGGTAGACTCTACAGATCTCAATGCCGACCTGCACGCTTCAAAAGCCTATCGCGCTCACCTGATCACCGTGCAAACTCAAAGGGCGGTGAAACAGGCGAACGGATGACCGCAAAAGACACTTTCAAAACCATCGACGAACTTGCCCAAGCCCTACAAGGCGTGGGCTATTTCGCGGAACGGCGGCTTATCACCGCCGTTTTTTTAAGCCTCAAATTAGAGCGTCCTCTTCTTTTAGAGGGTGAACCTGGTGTTGGCAAAACCGAGCTGGCCAAAGCACTGGCCAAAATCTTGGGGCGCCCGCTCATTCGTTTGCAATGCTACGACGGCATGGAGCAACGCGAGGCACTCTACGAATGGAACCACGCTGCTCAGTTATTGCACATGCGCGCTGCGGCATCTCAAACAGGTTCAAACGCCACACCCCAAGACATTGAACGCGAGGTGTACCAAAAACGTTTCTTGGTCAAGCGCCCCTTGCTAGAAGCCTTGCAAACCCCGGCACCAGGCGCACTGCTCTTGATTGATGAAGTTGACCGCGCTGACGAACCCTTTGAAGCATTTTTACTGGAATATTTGGGCGAATACCAAGTCAGTATTCCAGAGCTGGGCACCATCAAAGCCGAGGTGTCGCCAGTGACCATACTCACCAGCAACCGCACCCGTGATTTGAACGATGCCGTGAAGCGCCGTTGCCTTTATCAGTGGATGGACTACCCCGATCGCGAGCGTGAATTGGCCGTGGTCAGGTCGCAAGTTCCGCAAGCCAGCGCTCAGCTCACTGAACAGGTGGCAGAGTTTGTGGGTCGCCTTAGAAGTCAGCCCTTCTCTAGCGCTTTCCAGCGCGCACCCGGCATTGCTGAAAGCGTGGAATGGGCCAAAGCCTTGGTTGCCTTGGACACGCTCACCCTTGACCCCGAAGTGATCCAAGACACTGTGGGCATTTTGTTCAAGCAGCGCGAAGACATTGCGGCCATCACGCCACTGCTCAATGATTTGTTGGCGCCTGCGCCCATCACAAGCCTTTAATTTAAAGCTTGGGCCATCATGCTTTTAGGTGACGCGCGCAGCGGCAAACTCAGTGACAACATCACGGGTTTTGCGCGCGCACTTAGGCGCGCGGGGTTGCCCATTGATGCATCGCGCATCAGCTTGGCCATTGAATCGACTGAACACGTTGGCATCGAAAGAAAAGACGATCTTTCAGCGGCCTTGAAGGCCTGCTTGGTCAGCCGACAAGAAGACTTGGTGGTCTTTGACCAAATGTTTTCAGCACTTTTCAGAGATCCTGAGCTCACCCGCCAACTTTTGTCTCAGCTCTTACCCAAAGCCACCACGCCATCACCAGGTGTGCCGCGCAAATCCAGAGTGCAAGAAGCTTTGGCAGCCAAAAACAAACAAAACGACCCAGTCAAACCTAAAGAAGACGAACTGAAGTTTGACGCAGCCATGAGCGCCAGCGACCGCGAAAGACTGCAACAAGCCGACTTTCAAAGCTTGAGTGCCAGCGAGTTTAGGCTGGTCGAAAAACTAGCCAGGCAAGTTAAGCTGCCGCTGCCTAAAATTCAAGGGCGAAGAACACGCACAGGCGGCCGAGGCGATCGCATTCATTGGGCCAAAACCATGCAGCTGGCGGCAAGGCAAGATGGCGATATTTTGTCTCTGCCACGCATGCAAAGAAAACCTCAGGCTCTGCCGCTTTTGATCTTGGTTGACATCTCTGGCTCCATGGAGCGATATGCTCGCTTGCTGCTGGCATTTTTGCACCAAGCCACCCGCGGCACACCCCGTCAGATTTTTGCATTTGGTACCGACCTC
>Ga0214168_1000065_pt1 | contig 40336 bp, 41 predicted proteins | sample LakMenepilimnion_FD_153002 | JGI IMG/M metagenome (GOLD analysis project Ga0214168, IMG submission 153002) | Freshwater microbial communities from Lake Mendota, WI - Practice 29OCT2010 epilimnion v4 | ecosystem: Environmental > Aquatic > Freshwater > Lake > Epilimnion/Euphotic zone | place: Lake...
TGATCTGACCCCAATTATTTTTTTGGCCCCAATTATTTAATCTAAATACAGCGATTGCAAACGAAGTTTTGCAGCCGGCGTGATGCCCAATTCATTGCTTAAATAGTTTTGAACATTGCCATGGCTGATTTGGATTTGTTCTAGAGAGGCTTGCAAGAAGCTCTCTTGAACCTCCCACACAATTTTCAAGACATCGGGTGCAAGGCTCGTAACACCTGTGCTGTTGCGCTTGTAGAGCTGGTTGGTGAGCAGGTAGTCATGCCAAATGTCAGACTCTGACACATCCAATGCATACAACACCAAAGCGGCTGCCAAGCCCGTTCGGTCTTTGCCAGCCGTGCAATGAAAGAGAAGCGGATCTGCGTGGTCTAGAAGATTTTCAAACAACTCTGCAAAGCGACGAGAGTCAACCCGAACAAAATCTCGGTAGGTGGTTTGCATGGCGTCTAAGGCGTCTGCAGCAGTCAGAGGTTTGCCAGTTAGGTGTTGTGCTTGCAACCTTTGCACCACGGTAGGCTCGATGCTCAAACTGTGACGCTTTAGATCAGGCCAATCGTAAGACTGCGCCTGACTCTCTTGGACACCTCTGAAATCAAAGGAGCGCTTGACACCCAAACTTTGAACTTGTAACAGATCGTCTGGCGATAAATTGGCCAAGTGATCGGAGCGGAAAATTTTTCGCCACTTCACAGGGCGGCCCATGTGGCCTGCATAACCTCCAAGGTCGCGGAAGTTAGAAGCGCCTGTTAACGCAATGTGTCTTTGAGAAAGGTGTTGAGAGTTTGGCAACAACATAAGTTCAATGTTAACTCGAATACTCTCAAATTTAGATTCTGCGGCTTGCTCATGCAGCGCCGTGTCTTTAAATAATTCTCCCGAACCTTGAAAAATTGCGCAAACAAGCAAACAGAATGAAGACCATGCCTAACAAGGCCACATAGGATGAAATTTCACTCAGTGCTCTTTTCTCAAAGCGCAGGCGATAGCCAAGTTGGTCGTAAATTTTACCCAGACCTTCCGTACTGTCTGCTCTGAAGTACTCAGCTTGTGTCATGGCCGCTACTTTCTTCAGGGCTTCATCTTCTAATTTGACCCGCATGCTGCGCCCTTGAATGCTAACCACATCGCCCTCGGCTGTACCAATGCCAACGGTATAAACCTTGACCTCATGTGACGCAGCCAGCTCGGCCATTTTGAGCAATTCGGGCCCCATATTGCTTTGACCGTCACTGATTAAAACAACGGCCATGTTGCGCCCTCTACTTGCAGAGGCTTCAGTTTCTTTAGGTTTCTGGGCATCCAGAGATTTTCCTGAATCAGCGGGTTTTCTAGGATCGCCGTTGTCTGAAGCCTCATTGATAATTTTTTGGGCATCGATGCCAGAACCAGGTAGCAAAGCCTCCAAGGAAATCAACAAACCAGAACCTAACGCAGAACCATACTGCAAGGGCAGATTTTCTAGCGCGCGCCGAAGTGATTCTTTTTCCTCAGTGGGAGCCTGAGCCAAAGCAGCCGTCCCTGCCACTGTGACCAAACCCACTCGCAAGCTAGCAGGTTTGCTTTCAATGAACTTGAGAGCTGCTTGCTGTGCAGCTTCAATGCGCGAGGGTTTTAAATCCTTTGCGCGCATGCTGCCAGAAGTGTCCAAAGCCAGCATGACGGTGGCTTCTCGAAGAGGTGTCAACAACACGGCTTGGGGTCGGGCCATGGCAATGCAAAGCAGGCACAGTCCGAGGCTCAATACGATGGGCGGAAAACGCTTGGTGAAATAGGCATAGGCAATGCCCAAGACAGGCACCAGAAGGGCGCTGTACAAAACCAGTGGCCACAAAAAACTGACGGAGCTAAGGTCAGGCACGCCAGAGCCTCCTTTTTCGCAATTCAGAAAATTTCAACAGCGCAGCGGCAATGTCTTCATCGGTTGAAAGTTCTAAGGCATCGACTCCCGATTGCGCAAAAGTGGTTTGCAATTGCAGTTCTCTTTCTTCGACCAATTTGGCATAACGCTTTCTAAATTGAGGATTGGCTGTATCGATCAACAATTGTTCTGAGGATTCAGAGTCTTGCAATGTCATGAGACCCGCATTGGGCAATTGCATCTCGACAGGATCGTAAAGTCTGGCAGCCACCGTGTCATGTCGACGGCCCAAGTGGGACAGTTCTTTGGCCCAATCAAAATGACCCATGAAGTCCGAAACCACAAAGACGCAAGATCGACGTTTAAGCAAGCCATTGGCTCTGGCCAGCCATTGGTTTAAATCTGTCTGATGCGGCGCTTTGGAGACCCCTGTGGTTTGAGCCGTATGCAAAACATGAAGGAGGTGGCGACGCCCCATGCGGGCTGGGATGTATTTAAAACCGCTAGCATCAGCGGGGCTTAAAATCAGCGCCCCAATTCGATTGCCACGTTGCATGAGCAACTTGGCCATGATGGCAACAAAGGCCAACATGAGTTCGCGTTTGCTTTGGCCCGCGCTTGCAAAATCCATAGAACCCGACAGGTCCAATAAAAACCAAGCACTGATTTCTCGATCTTCTTGATGCTCTCTCACATACGGCGTCTGCATGCGGGCCGTGACGTTCCAATCGATGTGCCGCACATCGTCATGCGTTTGGTATTCACGCAAGTCGGCCAATTCCAAGCCAGCACCTCTGAACAAGGTTTGGTGGTCTCCCTGTAGCAAGCCATCTAGCCGCCGCAGGACTGTCCACTCGAGCTGCTGCAATAATGCTTCAGCTGACATTCGATGCCATGGGTTGGCTGGGCATGGGGATGGCCTTCATGACTTCTTGAATGATGGCATCGGGTGTTTTCCCCTCAGCCAATGCTGTGTAGGAAAGAACCAAGCGGTGTCTTAAAACATCGGGCACCAAGTCGGCGACATCTTCAGGCAGTGCGTAATCTCGACCGCGCATCAGAGCCAGTGCGCGGGCTCCTTCAATCACCCCAATGCTGGCCCTAGGGCTGGCGCCAAAACTCAGCAGACCTTTCAGGCTTTCCAAACCATAGCGTTCAGGAAAGCGTGTGGCAGAAATCAGTTTGACCGCGTAGTGAATCAGGCTGGGGTCGACATAACAATGTCGGCACTGCGCTTGAAGTTTCTGTAAGTCCTCTGGGTTAACGACACCCGTAACTTGTGCCCCGCCAGAAATCACGCGTTGCACAATGACAAACTCATCATCTTCCGAAGGGTAGTCAATCAATACCTTCATCATGAAGCGGTCTACCTGCGCCTCGGGAAGCGGATAGGTACCTTCCGTTTCAATGGGGTTTTGAGTGGCCATGACCAAGAAGGGCGATGGAACCCGATGTGATTTTCCTGCGATGGTGACTTGTCTTTCCTGCATCACTTCGAGCAAGGCACTTTGAACTTTGGCGGGCGCGCGGTTAATTTCATCGGCCAGCAACAGGTTGGTGAAAACAGGGCCTAACACGGTGCTGAACTCACTCGTTTGCTGATTGAAAATTCTGGTGCCAACCAAGTCGGCAGGCAACAAATCAGGCGTGAATTGAATTCGACTGAATTGACCATTCAAGGTTTTGGCAAGCGTATTCACAGTCAAAGTTTTTGCCAAGCCTGGCACACCTTCAATCAGGAGGTGCCCCTGTGCAAGCAAAGCAATCAAGACCCGTTCTAAAAAAACGTCTTGCCCTACAACAACCCGCTTGACTTCATACATGACCCTTTGCATCAGCGCTGCGGCCTCTGCAGGGTTATGCAGCTGAGGTGCTGTGTTCTGACCGCGCCAAGCTTCGTTTGATTGCGTCATGTGTTTCCCTCCGAAAATTTAAAAAGGTGGTAAGCCAACGGCACTGCCCGCGCTCTCAATGGTGGTGGCAAAGCCAATGCCAATGAAGGTTCTGGCCGATGTTGGGTTCAGAATGGCGGTCACGATGCCAATGACCTCACCTGACATATTGACCAAGGGGCCACCAGAGTTGCCAGGGTTGGCTGCCGCATCGAATTGAATGAGGCCGCTAAGCGCTTGATTGCCATCAGGCGATTTGAACTGACGATTCAAACCAGACACAACGCCTGCCGAAACTGAAGGTCCGATGCCGAATGGAAAGCCAACCACTACCACTTGGTCGCCTGGCAAGAGTTGCTGACTGGATCCTAAAACTGCCGGCTCAAGATCGTCAGGTATTTTTTGAGGCTTGATGACCGCCAAGTCTTTTTCGGGTTGAACGCCAATGACAATGGCTTCTGCTTCAGTGCCATCAAAAAAAGTAACCTTCAATTTTTTGGCGCCTGCAATGACATGAAAATTGGTCAAAATTGTGCCATCGTCTTTGATGACAACGCCTGTGCCAACACCGCTTTCTTTGTCGACGTCTTTGTTTTTTGGATCGGTGACGTAGGACTGGACATGGACCACAGCACCCTGGACCGATGCAGCGACTTTGGCGCTTTGAGATGGCAGCTCTTTGTTAAGCAATGTGTGCATCACCGCGCCATCAATGTCATTCTGAGTCAGACTTTTGGGCAAGGGGTTGAGCTTGAAGAACACGCCCATGGCAAGCATGCTTAAGACGACGCCGAACAAGAAGACTGCGGCAAAATCCCACCGAAGGATTGATTTCAAGAAATGAAGCTTGTTCGACGTGAGGGCCTCAGAATTGGCTGGCTTGCCTAAGTCGGATGAGGGCGCGGTTGAAACTGTAGCCGTGTTCGTAACAGAAGCTACAGTTCGCGTGCTTTTGCTAAAAACCGCTTCTCGTTTCATGCGAATAACCATAACATAAGCTTCAATGGTAAATTGGTGGAACTTGCGAAAACCCTATTGGCTATGCAATTTCTAAACCCTTTCATGCTTTGGTCCCTGTTGCTCTTGCCGCTCATGCTGGCAGGCTATGTATGGCTTTTGAGGCGCAAGCGGCAGCAAGTTGTGAGCTTTTCCGCCGTCTCTTGGATCTTGCAAAACATGGATCTTCCGTCCCCTTGGCGGCGGCATGTCCCGCCAGCCCTGATTGGCGTCGCCATGGCGCTTTTGTTATTTGCCAGTGCCAGACCGATGGCCAGAGTCACCCTGCCAGCCGACTACATGACTCTCATCATGGCCATGGACGTCTCCCGAAGCATGCTGGCAGAAGATGTAGATCCCAGCCGAATTAAGGCGGCTCAAAAGGCGGCCAAAGAATTTTTACAAGACCTGCCCAAAAACGTTCGAGTGGGAATCGTTTCGTTTGCCGGCAACGCACAGGTCGTGCAGCATGTGTCGCAAGACAAAGACGAGCTGGTTGCTGCAATTGATCGTTTCCAATTGCAGAGGGGCACAGCCACAGGCAGCGGCCTGTTGTTGGCCTTGAGCACACTCAGGCCAGAAGCTCAGATTGACTTGGAGGCGGCGCTCTACAACACCAATCCTTTTAGCTACAGCAATCAAGGCCAGTCGGGTGGTGCAAAAAGTTTGGATGCCAAACCAGTCGCTAAAGAGCGAGCCCCCGAACCGCCCGGCTCCTACAAGGGTGGCGCCATCGTTTTACTCTCGGATGGACGCCGCACGACGGGCCCTGATCCCTTGCTGGCTGCAAAGAGAGCCGCTGATTTGGGTGTGCGTGTTTACACCGTTGGTTTCGGCACACCGAATGGCTTTATTCCGGGCTACGAGGGCTATTCATTTTTCACCAAAGTGGATGAAGAATCTTTAAAGGCCATCGCCAAGATCACTGAGGCAGACTATTTCAAGGCGGGTTCGGCAGAAGATTTGAAACAAGTCTACAAACACCTCTCTACGCAATTCACAATGGAAAAACGCGACACAGAAATTACAGCCTTGCTATCGGGGTTGGCGCTGGTGTTGGTTTTTATCGCACTTTTGCTTTCGGCACTCTGGTTCAAAATAGGCCCGCAGAATTCTTTTAAATCTTTTGTGAGGTGATGCAATGGTCGACAGCGGCATCTTGAAAATTGAGTCCATGAAAAACCGATGTACCCCTGCAGAATGGCAGGCCCGAGTTGACCTGGCGGCTTGCTATCGCTTGGTGGATATTTATGGCATGTCCGACATGATGGCCAACCATGTCTCTTGCAGTGTGCCGGGCGAAGAGGGCGCCTTTTTGATCAATGCTTACGGCATGATGTACGAAGAAATCACAGCTTCCAGCCTGATCAAAATTGATATTCACGGCAATATTTTGGACAAGCCCGACTTTGGCGAATTGAACTATGGCATCAACAAAGCAGGTTATGTCATTCACAGTGCCATTCATGAAGCACGGCCAGAAGTTAGATGCATTATTCACACGCACAGTTGGGCTTCCATGGCGGTTTCTGCACTCGAGTGTGGCTTGTTGCCCTTAACGCAAACTGCCATGCGGTTTTTGAAAATTGCCTACCATGACTACCAAGGCGTGGTTCTTAACAACGAAGAGAAAGCCTCTTTGCTCAAAGACTTGGGGCAGGGTGAGGCTTTGATTTTGCGCAACCATGGCGCACTCACAGTGGGTAAAAGTGTGGGAGAAGCGTTTAACTGGGCGCACAGATTAGAGCTGGCGTGTCACTCCCAATTGGCTGCCATGGCTTGCAATACGCCCTTCACCAAAGTGGCGCCAGATGTTTTAGAAGAAACATGGAACAACTACCAACCTAGCACTCGCAGGCCATATGGCTTGATGGAGTGGCCAGCACTGTTGCGCAAATTAGACCGCTTAGATCCAAGCTTTAAGACTTAAATGGGTTTGATTCGATTCAGTTTCAATCAAGTGCGCTTATGAAGATATTGCTGTCAGAGTTGGCACTGCGTGGGCTGTCAAAGGACATTGCCAGAGTGATGGGCTCTCGGCCATTTGAATGCGTGAGCTTTGAGGATGCTGTTGCATCGGGCCGGCGAGATTTTGATGTGGCCTTTGTATCAAGGGATGTCACAGGTTTGTCTACCAAGCATGAGCTTGCGCCTAGCCTCAAGGCTTGCTACCAAGTCTTAGAAGAGTCGCCCAATTTACGTTGGGTTCATATCCACTCTGCAGGCGCTGATCGCGATGTGTACGTTCGTTTGAAAGCCAAGGGCGTGCAAGTCGCCACATCGTCAGGCGCCAATGCCGAAGTGGTAGCCCAAACGGCTCTGGCTGGCTTACTGGCTTTGTCAAGAAAATTTCCAGAATTGATTCATGCCATGCATGCGAAAAAATGGGCGCCTTTGTTAGGTTCTCAATTGCCTCCCGACTTAAGCGGTCAAACGGCTTTGTTGGTGGGGTGGGGCCCTATCGCACAAAGGGTGGCGCAGTTTCTGACAATGCTGGGGCTTCGTTTGAAAGTCGTTCGCCAGCAAGTTCAGTCTGAATCTTTTGCCATGCCTGCCGGTCATTCACCGCAGCCAGAAATGCTGACCTTTGAAGCCATTGACAGCGCGTTGCCTACAACCGACTGGGTCATTTTGATGTGCCCTTTGACCCCCAAAACCCGAGGCTTGATCAATGCCCAAAGATTGAATTTGCTGCCACCAGGGGCTGGCCTGGTGAATGTGTCGCGAGGTGAGGTTTTGGTTGAAAAGGACTTGATTGAAGCGCTCCAAAATGGCAGATTAGGAAGCGCTTACCTTGATGTTTTCGAGCACGAGCCCCTGCCCCAAACATCACCCCTGTGGAATTTGCCGAACGTGATTCTGACGCCCCATTCAGCTGGATTTTCTGCAGGGAACGAATTGAGAGTGAGCCACATGTTCTTGGATAATCTTGCTACTTGGGCTTTTGAATAAAAAATACCATGCTACAATCCTAGGCTTAGCGGCTGTAGCTCAGCTGGATAGAGTACTTGGCTACGAACCAAGGGGTCGTGGGTTCGATTCCTGCCAGCCGCACCAGAATTTCGGTTCTAGAACAACAGCTTAGAGGCGTATGCCCCTAGGCTGTTTTTCTTTGTGCAAAACGGGTTTGAATAGACATATCCCAATTAGAGACCATGAGCAAAGCTTTCACACGGGAAACAGACAACGACGCTGATGACGACGGGGAAGACCCTAGCCTGCCGCCTTTGCCAGCAGGCACCCGCAACTACATGACCCCTCAGGGCTATGCCAATTTGCGTGCGGAGCTGTTTACGCTCATGGACGATGAGCGCCCCAAGGTGGTTGAAATTGTGCATTGGGCAGCCAGCAATGGCGATCGCTCTGAAAACGGTGATTACATTTACGGCAAAAAGCGTTTGCGTGAAATTGATCGGCGCCTTCGCTTTCTGACCAAACGCTTAGAAATTGCCGAAGTCACAGACCCCAGCGCACACCATGGCAAAAATCAAGTTTTCTTTGGCGCCACAGTTACCTATGTGGAAGAAAATGGGGTTGAGCGCACTGTCACCATTCGAGGCATTGACGAGGCCGATAGCTTGAAGGGCGAGGTGAGTTGGGTGTCACCTATTGCGCGCACCCTGTTGAAGTCAAGCACTGGCGATGTGCTCAAGTTGGTCACACCGCAAGGCTGGCGTGAAATTGAAGTGTTGAATGTGACTTATCCTAAGCCAAGTGAGCACTGACATTGAAACTAAAGCTTAAACACAGGCTGAATTAGCGCCTTATTCTTCAGCCGAACTTTGTCCTCGCACACGGTGAGTCATGCGCTCTGCATTCAATACCGCAGGTGTGCGTTTCAAGTTTTTCAGAACCGTTTCAAGATGGTTGACATCGCGCACGGAAATGACGAAGGTATTTTCAGCGGCATCTTGCACACTGGCTTGCCCCATTTCTACATGAACAATGTCCACCTCTGAGTTGGCCAGCGTGCCAGCCACTCTGGCCAATACACCCTTGGTGTTGACCACGGTGACGCGGATGCTGGTTTCAAAACTGCGCATCATTTCATCAGACCACTCCACCCCGATGAAGCGTTCGCTGTCTTTTTGCTGGAGTTTCATGCCGACGCTGCAATGGGCCGTGTGAATGGCCAAGCCTTCACCGCGGCCTAAGTAGCCAATGATTTTGTCGCCAGGCAGTGGGCGACAGCAAGGTGCGTAAACGACTGAGGCGTTTTCGGTGCCATCCAACAGAATAGCGCCTTGAGAGATGGTGTCGTTGGCCATGAAACGTTCGCGTGTCATGAGCAGCGGGTCGGGCTTCTCGCCCATCTCTGATAACAAAGCTGCCATGCGTTTGGCCACAATGCTAGCGATGCGTTTGCCAAGCCCAACATCGACCAACAAATCACTTCTATTTCGGTTGCCAGTGAAGCGCAAAACTTTTTCCCACAGGCCGTGGTAACGGGTGGGATCGTCTGGTAATTTTTCAATGCCTTCAGCGCGCAATGCTTGCGTGATAAGTTTCAAGCCCAAGTCCATGGATTCACTGTGTGCCATGGTTTTGAGGTGATGCCTGATTCTGGAGCGCGCGCGGCCCGTTCTGACAAAGCCAAGCCATGATGGGTTGGGTGCTGAAACGGGTGCCGTCATGACCTCAACCACGTCGCCATTTTTTAACTCTGTGCGCAATGGAACTTGTTGGTTGTTGATTTTGGCCGCCACCAAATGATCGCCAAGATTGCTGTGAATCATGTAGGCGAAATCGACCACGGTTGCACCGCGTGGGAGTGACATGATTTGGCTCTTTGGCGTGAAAACATAAACGGCATCGGGAAATAAATCAACTTTGACATGGTCCCAAAATTCGGAAGCGTCACGCGTTTCTTTTTGGATGTCTAAAAGTGATTGCAGCCATTGAGTGCCCAAGCGTTCGGCTTCCATGCTGCCAGTGGCGTTGTCTTTGTACAACCAGTGCGCCGCAACGCCAGATTCGGCCACCACATTCATGGCCTCGGTGCGCATCTGAAATTCAACATTGACGCCAGAGGGCCCCACCAAAGTGGTGTGCAATGACTGGTAGCCATTCACTTTGCCAATGGCAATGTGGTCCTTGAATTTGCCAGGGACAGGCTTGTACATCTGATGCAAAATACCCAAAGCGGTATAGCAATCAATCACCGATGGAACAATGAGCCTGAAGCCATAAATGTCGGTCACTTGAGCAAAACTCAGGTGCTTGCCATCCATTTTTTTGTAGATGGAAAAGAGCGTTTTTTCGCGGCCAGAAATTTGCACATCAATTTTTGCCTTTGAGAAGGTGGACTCAAGTTCGGCTTGAACTTTTTGAATCAAATCACGTCTTCGATTTCGAGCCTTGGCAACGGCCTTTGCCAGAATGGCATAGCGCCAAGGCTTCAAGTGGCGAAAAGACAAATCTTGCAATTCGCGGTAGGTTTGATTCAAGCCTAAGCGGTGTGCAATCGGTGCATAAATTTCGATTGTTTCTGAAGAAATGCGCGCCCATTTTTCACGAGGCATATCGGCCATGGTGCGCATGTTGTGCGTGCGATCGGCCAACTTGATCAAGATCACTCGCACATCTCGGGCCATGGCCAAGAGCATTTTCCGGAATGATTCAGCCTGATTTTCTTCTCGTGTGTTGAACTCCAATTTGTCCAACTTGGTTAAGCCATCGACCAATTCAGCCACAGAAGATCCGAACTTTTCAATCAAGTCAGACTTGGTGACATTGCAATCCTCCATGACGTCGTGCATGAGCGCCGCCATCAAAGCTTGCGCATCAAGCTTCCACTCCGTGCACTGGGTGGCCACTGAAATAGGGTGTGTGATGTAGGGCTGACCATCTTTGCGAAGTTGGCCCAAATGCGCTTCATCTGCAAATCGATAGGCTTTGCGCACCAGGTCGATATCTGTTGCCGAGAGGTAGCTGAGTTTGGCGACCAAGGCGGCAAAACTGGCCGCAGCGGCGTTGGCAGCACTGGCACTTGGCATGCCAACCAAGATGTTGTGAGCGTTATCTCGTTTTCCGAGCATGGATGTACCAGCGGAATTGTGAAAAACAGATGTAAAAGCTGCGCGCATGCCTTAAATGTAACGCGACTGTGAAAAAGCCCCAGGTTTAGAAACTTTGGGGCTTTTTGCGGCTAGACCCGGAAGGTCTAGCTGAATGTAGAAATTAGTTTACTTTTTTCAGCATTTCCAAACCAACTTTGCCGGCAGCAATTTCTCGCAGGGCTGTGACGCCTGGCTTGTTTTTGCTTTCGACGCGGGGCGTGTGACCTTGACTTAGCATGCGTGCGCGGTAAGTGGCAGCCAATACCAATTGGAAACGGTTAGGGATCTGTTCGAGGCAATCTTCAACGGTAATGCGGGCCATAACGGTCTCCGGTAAAAAATCAGGTGATATTAAGGGATTCGAAAGTTTCGGCACGGGCTCGGTGCTGGGCTAGGTATTTCAGTCGCTGAGCGTGCACGATGGCCTTGAGGTCAAACAAGGCGCGATCGAAAACTTCGTTGATTATAACGAAGTCGAACTCTTTGACCTGGGCCAACTCAATGGCGGCATTTTGCAGGCGCAATTCGATGGTTTCCGTGCTGTCCTCGCCTCGGCGCTCCAATCGGCTGCGCAATTCTTCCCAACTGGGGGGGAGGATGAAGATCAGGATGGCGTTGGCATACATCTTTTGAATTTGAATAGCGCCTTGGTAATCAATTTCTAAAATGACGTCAGAGCCTTGCGTCATGCGCTCTTCCAGCATCTTTTTGGAGGTGCCGTAACGGTGGCCGTGCACATTGGCCCACTCCACAAAGGCATCTCCGGCCACCATGGCATCAAACTCTTGTTGAGACACAAAGAAGTACTCACGGCCGTGTTTTTCTTGGCCGCGGGGCGCGCGAGTGGTGTGAGACACCGAAGGCGACACGCGAGCGTCTAGTTCCATCAGGGCCTTCACCAGGCTGGACTTGCCCGCTCCACTGGGAGCGGCTACAACGTAGAGGTTTCCAGGATATTCCATGGCAAGGAGTGTAATGGGGTATGAGGCTTGTGGTGGTGCTGTGTGACGACTTATTCGATGTTTTGCACTTGTTCACGCATTTGCTCAATGAGCACCTTCATGTCAACCGATATGTTGGTCAGTTCAAGGGCGGCCGATTTAGATCCCAAGGTATTGGCTTCCCGGTGGAGTTCTTGAATGAGAAAGTCCAAGCGCTTGCCAATGTCGCCACCCTTTTTAATCAAACGACTGAGCTCATCCAAATGGGAGGCCAATCGGGTGAGTTCCTCGGCCACATCGATGCGAATGGCAAAAGCAGTGGCTTCTGTCAGGGCGCGGTCTTTGGCGACATCGGACGACACGGTGCCGCCAGACAAGGCCATGGCCTCGTTCCAACGGTCAATGAAGCGCTGGCGCTGCTGTTCAACCAACAGGGGCAACAAGGGTGCCGCTTGTTCTGCCAAAGTACGCAGTTGGCTTATTCGGTCTTGCAACATGTCGGCCAGTCGTGCACCCTCTCTAGCTCGGGCGTCTTTAAGCGCTTTTACCGCTTGTGTGGCCAAGGGCATCAGGTCGGCCTCGTTCAGGCCTAAGCCTGACTTTTCGTGAGAGGCCAGTTTGATGACATCAGAAACACTGAGATCTCGCGCACCTGGCAGCCAGCTTTGAATTTTGTTTTGCAAACTCAAGAGTTTTTGAAGTGTGCCAATGGCTGGATCGGTCAGCTCGGTCTCTTGGTTGCTGTGATAAACAGCACGAACCTCGACCTTGCCTCGCTTGATGTGCTGAACGATGTGTTCACGAAGCGCAGGCTCTGTGTGACGCAGTTCGTCGGGAAGGCGAAAACTCAGATCCAAAAAGCGGCTGTTGACCGATCTGATTTCCAAACCAAAACGGACCGTTGGGGAGGCTGAGGAATCTGTGTTTCCCTCTGCGGCAGACGTGCTGGATTGCACGCTAGCATACCCGGTCATACTGTAAACTGGCATGGATTCTTTCTTGGATACAGCAGCAAGACACTGCCGATCAGTTGGGGGCTTGGCCGCTCTGCCTGTTGCCCATAGCCCATTATCTCAAACTTAAACAACGCTTCACCATGACCAGTTCCTCTACAAATTCTTCACGCGCCCATGGCCGAAATCAAAACCAATTGCGCACCGTGAAAATCACGCGGGGTTACACCGTGCATGCAGAAGGCTCTGTGCTCATTGAGTTTGGCGATACCCGCGTGTTGTGCACAGCTTCTGTGGAAGAGAAGGTGCCTGGACACAAAAAAGGCAGCGGCGAGGGGTGGGTCACTGCTGAATACGGCATGCTGCCACGCGCTACTCACACCCGCGGCGATCGCGAAGCCGCACGCGGCAAACAAAGTGGTCGCACTCAAGAAATTCAACGCCTAATTGGTCGTTCCATGCGCGCTGTGTTTGATTTGAAAAAATTAGGCGAGCGCACCATTCACCTCGATTGCGATGTGTTGCAGGCCGATGGCGGCACTCGCACAGCCAGCATCACTGGCGCATTTGTGGCCGCTCAAGATGCCGTCGATTGGCTCATGCACCAAGGCAAATTGACAGAGTCACCTATTTTAGATTCGGTCGCGGCCATTTCTGTTGGATTGAAGGATGGCACTGCATTGCTTGATTTGGATTACACCGAAGACTCTTCGTGCGACACCGATATGAATGTCGTTATGACGGGTGCAGGCAATTTTGTGGAAGTACAAGGTACGGCTGAAGGTGTGGCATTTACACGCAAAGAAATGGACAGTTTGTTGGCATTGGCAGAAAAAGGTATTGCAGAGTTGGTTCAATTGCAAAAGCAATCCCGTCAAACGCACGTGCACGCCGGAGCCTAATTTCATGAAGATGGTTTTGGCGTCTAACAACTCGGGTAAATTGGCCGAATTGCAAACCATGTTTGGCGCGCTCAATGTGCAATTGGTCCGCCAGTCTGAGTTGAATATTTCTGAAGCCCCAGAGCCCTACAAAACATTTGTTGAAAACGCTTTGGCCAAAGCACGTCATGCTGCTAAACAAAGTGGCTTGCCCGCTGTGGCAGACGATGCCGGCTTGTGCATTGATGCCTTTGGTGGCTTGCCTGGCGTAGATACAGCCTACTATTGCACGCAATTTGGGTATGAAAAATCAGATGCCAACAATGTGACGGCAGTGCTTGAGCAAATGGCCGATGTTGAAAACCGACGTGCCGCCATGGTGAGTACTTTGGTGGCCGTTAGAAGTGCCTACGACCCAGAGCCTTTGATTGCAGTGGGCCGTGTGGTGGTTGACATTGCAAGAGAACCTTTAGGTGACAACGGTTTTGGATTTGACCCCGTGTTGTTCTTGCCTGAATTTGGAAAAACTTTTGCGCAGTTGCCCGTGGAAGTGAAGAACGCCAACAGCCACCGAGGTCGATCCTCGCAAGCCATGGTAGCGCTCATGCGCGAGCGCTGGGGTCTTTGAATGAAACAAGCCTTTGACGTGGTACACGCCATGCGGCCTGGCTTGCTGCAATTGCAATCATTGCCACCACTTTCTTTGTATGTGCACTTGCCGTGGTGCATTCAAAAATGTCCCTACTGCGATTTCAATTCACACGAATGGCGCGACAACTCACAAGCCATGCCAGAGCAGCGCTACATCGATGCCTTGTTGACAGATTTAGAAACCAGTTTGCCTTTAGTTTGGGGTCGTCCTGTTCACAGTGTATTCATTGGCGGGGGTACGCCCAGTTTGTTCACGCCGAGCAGCATCGATCGATTGATCAGTGGCATCAGGGCCCGGTTGCCTTTGGAAGCAGAGGCTGAAATTACATTGGAAGCCAACCCAGGTACCTTTGAAAAAGATCGCTTTAAAGCTTTTCGTGCAGCCGGTGTCACGCGTTTGTCGATTGGCGTGCAGAGTTTCAATGACGGGCATTTAAAGGCGCTTGGCCGCGTGCACAACCGAGATCAAGCCATGGCTGCCGTTGAAGAAGCGCAGTCTGCTTTTGAAACCTTCAACTTGGATTTGATGTATGCCCTGCCGGGTCAAACTTTGAGCGATCTGACGCAAGATGTTCAAACAGCTTTGAGTTTCAAGCCGCCTCACATTTCCATTTATCACCTCACTATCGAGCCCAACACGCTGTTTGCCAAACATCCGCCCGTGTTGCCCGAAGACGACGATGCCTACGCCATGATGGACTTGATCACTGAAATGACAGGCGCTGAAGGTCTGCAAAGGTATGAGGTGTCTGCCTATGCCAAGCCGGGCCACAAATGTTGGCACAACCTCAACTATTGGCAGTTTGGCGATTATTTGGGCATTGGGGCTGGCGCGCACAGCAAGCTGAGTTTTGCGCATCGCATTACTCGTCAAGTGCGTTTTAGAGAGCCGCAACTCTACATGACCCAAGCGCTGAAAGGAGAGCCTGCCACGCAGCATGAAGAAGTGTCGCGCGAAGAATTGCCCTTTGAGTACATGCTCAATGCCTTGCGTTTGAAAGAGGGCTTTAGCTTGACCGATTACATGGCTAGAACTGGATTGGCCATGACCTCGATTCAGAAGGGTTTGGAACAGGCAGAAGCCAAAGGCTTGCTAGTTAGAGATTTGGCCAAAGTTCGGCCCACTGAAAAGGGCTTCGATTTTTTGAGCGATCTGCAAGAATTATTTTTAGCAGAACGTTAAGCATTGCGCCATCAAAGAAGCGCTGCACTTTTTAGGCAGTTGAAGAAATAGCCGAGCTCATTTTCTTGCCAAACTCACGAAACATGGCGATGGTTTGATCGGTCGGAATGAGGTACTTGGCGCGCTTGTCTTCGGTTTGGTTGAATGTCTTCAGCAAATCTTTTTGACGCAAGCGAGTGATGCGCTTGTGCAAGGTGGCAGGCGAACCCAAGTGAGCAAGGCCAATGGCTTCACGAACAGTCATGACGCGGTTTTCAAACCAACGCAAAGCAATTTCTTCAAGCAATGCTTTTTCATTGGCGTCTAATTGCGGTCCGTCAGGTAGTTCTTGGATAGACTTGGCCAATTGCAGAAACCGCATGTAGGCATTGGCACTGGCTGATTTGCATTGAGAATTCATGAGCGGATTCTATGTGCAGAATTCAAAAAGATGGTTTGAATATTTGTAAATCTTCACTGTTTTTTCACTCCGTGTGCAGCAGTTCCCACAGGCGAAACGGTGTCATGGGCATTTGTAACTTCAGCGCTTTATTGGCATTCCCATTTCTGGCCATGGCATCAGCCACGGCATTCACCACACAAGGTGTTGCACCAATCGTGCCCAACTCGCCCACGCCTTTCACGCCCAAGACGTTGTTGGTGCTGGGAACCGTTTGGTTGGTAAATGTATGGAACATTTCCGGCATGATGTCAGCGCGGGGTGCCGCATAGTCCATCAAACTGCCAGTGAGCAATTGACCGCTTTCTGGGTCGTAGACCAAACCCTCTAACAGGGCTTGCCCCATGCCTTGCACGGCGCCGCCGTCAAGTTGCCCCTCCACAATCATGGGGTTCACAATGCGGCCTGCATCGTTCATCGAGGTGTAAGACACCACTTTGGTTTCGCCCGTTGCAGGGTTGAGTTCGATCTCGCAAATATGACACCCGTTGGGCCAAGTGGGGCCACTGGCGGTGGTGCTCGATTGCATTTCGATGCGCGCCTCAGGTTGGCGCTTGGCCAAGTCTGCCAGTGAAATTTTCAGGTCAGTGCCTTTGACGCTGAATGTGCCGCCTTGGTAGGCTAAATCTGCCGCAGAGGCTTCTAAAGCTTGGCCTGCCAGTTCGCGAGCTTTGTCCAAAGTTTTCTCGGCACCCACGCGCATGGCCGAACCCCCAGTGAAAAGAGACCTAGAGCCCGCGCTGCCAAAGCCGTTGGCGCGGTCGGTGTCGCCCAAAATGACGCGCACTTGTGAAATGTCAACACCAAAAACATCGACCACCAATTGGGCAAGTGAGGTGGCAATGCCCTGACCCATGGCATTGACGGCAGAGGCTACTTCAATCATGCCATCGGCCAAAATTTGGACCTGCACGTTTTCTTCTAGCGCGTTGCCGCCTGTCCATTCCAAAAAGGTGGCAATGCCCAAACCACGCCATAAGCCTTTGGCCTTGGAGGCGGCTTCCCGTTTGGCAAAGCCGTGCCAGTCCGCCTTGTCCAAAGCCTCGTCCATGATCATCTCAAAGGCGCCGGTGTCGTAGACCTGGCCCATTGGATTCTTGTAGGGCATTTGTTCGGGCTTGATGAAATTTTTGCGTCGCAGTTGCACGCGGTCAATGCCGCTCACGCGTGCAGCTTCGTCCAACAAACGCTCCATGTTGTAAATGGCTTCAGGGCGACCTGCACCGCGGTAAGCGCCGGTACTTGCGGTATGGGTCATCACGCCCGTGAAATGGTAGTCAATGGTTTGAATGTCGTAGACGCTGCTTTGCACCCAAGGGCCAATGAGCATTTGGATGGCCAAACCGGTCATGGTGGGGTAGGCCCCCACATTGGCCAAAGTTTCGATGCGCAAACCCAAAATTTTGCCGTCTTGGGCCAAGGCCAAAGAGGCTTTGGTTTGAATGTCGCGGCCATGGGCGCTGCTCAAAAATTCTTCGCTGCGGTCGGCAATCCATTTCACAGGCCGAGCCAAGGTGTGGGCGCAAAAAGCCGTCACCACGTCTTCTGCATAGGCGCCTGTTTTCATGCCAAAGCCACCGCCCACATCGCCCACGAGGACGCGGACTTTTTCTTTGTCAATGCTGAGCAGATCGGAAACTGTGGTGCGAACGCCAGATGGCATTTGACTGCTCATGCGAATGGTCAGTCGACCGTTTTCGGGGTAAGCCAACACGCTTCGGGGTTCGATGGCCAGAGCGGCTACGCGTTGGTTCACAATGTCCAAATGAATTACATGTGCGGCTTGCGCAAAGGCCGCTTGGGTGGCCGCGATGTCGCCATAGCGAGTTTCTGCCACGCGGTTGTCTGGCGCATCTGTGAACAAAGGTGCATTGGGTGCCAGTGCGTCTGCTAAGGTGCTTGCGCTTTGTAAGGGGTCAAACTCAATCTGAATCGCCTCAGTCGCATTGCGCGCGTTTTCTTCAGTGTCAGCCACAACAGCCACAATGGGTTCGCCTACAAATCGAACGGTGTCTGTGGCCAGGGGGTAGCGTGTCGTGCAAGACAAGGGGCTGCCATCTGCCCGTTTGAAGTTCATGGGACGCGCCATGGGCTTGACGCCTGCCGCCAAGAGGTCTTGACCTGTGATGAGGCCATAGACGCCCGGCATGGCCTTGGCAGCAGTGGTGTCAAGGTTGGTAATTTTGGCGTGTGGGTAGGGGGAGCGAAGGAAGACCAAATAAGACTGGCCAGGCAGGGTGACGTCGTTGGTGTACTGACCTGCGCCTAGCAAAAGCTGCTGGTCTTCGAGCCGTTTAACCGATTTGCCGCTGCCAAATCGGGTGTTCTCAGGGGATGAATCTAAAGATGGGGTGGCTAAAGCTTGGTTCACAGACGGGTTCTCCTTGGGACGCAGTGTAGCTTTGAAGTGTATTTTTTGCTTAAGAGGGCGAAAATGGCTCGCGCCGAGTTGCCCCATGGGTGACACTTAGGTAGGATGGCGTCAGATTGACGAAGTGAGGTCCGTTATGGACAATTTTTTTCTGCTGGTTATTGCTGTCCTTTTTATCCTTTTGGCAGGTTTTCTGATTTTCTATTTTCAGACCCAGCAAAGTTTTCAAGAAATTACTGAAAAGCTAGAGGAAATTCAGCATCCTCACGGCAGCATGCTTCCTTCTGAAACACTCAAACGCGATTTGGCTTTGCACCACGACAAGCTTGTATTGCTTGAGGCTGACATTTCTAAAAACCTTCGCGAGTCCTTGACCGAGGAAGAGTTGAAAATGTTTGACGTAGCGCGGCATCATATTAAAGCCAGCATTGCCGGCCTCAAAGCCAGCGGTGAATGGGTGGGAATGCCCTTTGAATATGAGTGGACTGAAATGTTGGATCGATTGCCCAATGTGCTGAGCTTGTACAGAAAGTCTGAGGCCGATAAACGGGCCAAAGAAATAGAACAAGACCAAGGCGCAACGCCTGCCAATTAAGTCAGAGCGCTAAAATAAAGGGCAAAGTCAAATTTACCCTTTTTTTCGCTCATTATTTTTTGACTTGAATCAATTCTGAATGGGCATCTTCTGCGATCATTCAGCCACATGTTCAGCGTTTCCAATCTTTGTTGCTCCCGCGGTGAAAAACGTCTGTTTTCAGGAGTTTCCTTTTCATTGCAAGTCGGTGAGTACTTGCATTTAGAGGGCGACAATGGGGTTGGGAAAACCAGCTTGCTAAGGCTGGCTTGCGGCTTAAGTCCTCTGGAAGAGGGCGAGATTTGCTGGCAAGGCCAGCCAGTTTGCGAAAATTCAGATGAATTTAGAGCCAATCTGGCCTATCTCGGGCACCAATTGGCCCTCAAAGAAGACCTGACCCCCCTAGAAAATCTACTGTCCCATGCCGCTGTGGCTGGGCGAAAGTTGTCTTTGACCGATGCCAAGGCAGCCTTGGCTCAGTTGGGCCTCAGGGGGCGGGAACATTTGCCTGTTCGGGTTTTGTCTCAAGGTCAAAAGCGCCGAACGGCTTTGGCGCGCCTGGTGGTCAGCACCGCCAAATTGTGGATCTTAGACGAGCCGTTTGTGGCCTTAGACCCCGCAGCCCAAAATGCGCTTTCTGAAGTTATCAACGCCCACCTAAGCAGTCAGGGTATGGTGCTTTTAACCAGCCACCAAGCGGTTTCACTGGCCGGCCAAGGCCGCTCTTACAGGCTAAGTGCATGAGTGCTTTTGTTGCCATCGTAAAGCGCGACCTGACCTTGGCCTTAAGGCGCAAAAATGAGGTGATTACTTCCGTGTTTTTCTTTGTCGTGGTCGCGGCGCTTTTCCCCCTAGGTATTGGCCCTGAAATGAACACGCTTCGATTGGTAGCCCCGGGCATCTTGTGGGTAGGGGCTTTGTTGGCCAGCATGCTGTCTTTGAGCCGCATGTTTGCCACCGACTACGCAGATGGCACCTTGGAGCAAATGGCCTTATCGCCCAACAGTTTATCTTTGATGGTTGCCGCCAAAATCTTGGCGCACTGGTTACTCTCTGGCTTACCTTTGGTTTTATTGGCGCCTATTCTGGGTTTGCAATTTGACCTTTCTACTAACGCGCTTTGGGTTTTAACTTTGAGTTTGCTTTTGGGGACACCGGTACTTTCCTTGATTGGCGCAGTGGGCGCGGCCCTCACATTGGGCGTGCGCGGCGGCGATGTGCTTTTGTCTTTATTGGTTTTGCCTTTGTATGTGCCAGCGCTGGTGTTTGGCGCTGGTGCTGTACAAGCAGAAATCAGTGGCTTGGGTGCTTCTGCCCATTTGTCGGTGTTGGCTGCTCTCGTTTTGGTGGCGGCCGTGTTCAGTCCTTGGGCGAGTGCGGTATCGCTTCGCATTGCAATTGAATCTTAAGCAGTCAATCAAACAATGATTCAAAAACTATTTTTTTACGCATCGCCCCAAAACTTTTACCCTTTGGCTGGAAAGCTTTGGCCCGTGTTTGCTTGTCTGGCAACAGGGCTCACAGTTTGGGGCCTGTGGCTTGGTATGTTTGTGGCGCCTTCTGATTTTCAGCAGGGCCAGGGCTATCGCATTATTTTTGTTCATGTGCCTGTTTCATGGATGTCCATGGTCATATATCTGGCCATGGCTTTTTGGGCGTTGCTGGGCCTGACTTTCAACACACGCCTGTCGGGCATGATGACCAAAGCCTTGGCGCCTACCGGTGCCATTTGTGCGTTCTTGTCGCTTTGGACGGGTGCACTTTGGGGCAAGCCCATGTGGGGTACTTGGTGGGTATGGGATGCACGTCTCACTTCTGAGCTTATATTGTTCTTTTTGTATTTGGGCCACATTGCCCTGACCAACGCCATTGACGATCCTCGACGCGCCGACAAAGCGGGTGGTATCTTGGCCTTGGTGGGTGCACTCAATGTGCCTGTCATTTACTTTTCTGTGAAGTGGTGGAACACCTTGCACCAGGGTGCCTCGGTGTCACTGACCAAAGGGTCTAGCATGGCTGAGGTTATGCTTGAAGCCATGCTGATCATGGGCGTTGCGTTTTGGATGTATGCAGTGGCCATGGCCCTTTACCGAGTGCGCAGCATTATTTTGGTTCGCGAGAGACATACACAATGGGTGGCCGAATTGCCTGAGGTCAAAGCTCAAATGATGAAGAACACTGCTGGAGGTGCCAACGCATGATTTGGAACAGCTGGACTGAATTTTGGGCCATGGGTGGGTATGGTCTTTATGTTTGGGGTAGTTTCGGTGTCACTGCACTGTGTCTGGCTTTGGAAATGATCTGGGTCAAAAATGCGCGTGCTCAAGCCCTGGCCCAAATAAGCGACGAATTGGTTGCAAAAACGAACAGCAAGGAGTGGTCCTGATGAAACCTAGACATCAACGATTTTTATTGATTGCCGCGGGTGTATCCGCATTGGCCATAGCGGGTGCTTTTGTTTTGAATGCTTTTCAAAGTAACTTGGTGTTCTTCTTTACTCCCACGCAAGTTTACAAAGGCGAGGCGCCCAAGGGCAAAGCGTTTCGTGTGGGCGGTATGGTCAAAGAAGGTAGCTTGATCAAAGACGGCGAGAACGTTAAGTTTGTCGTCACCGACTTTGCCCACGAAGTGCCTGTTGCTTACAAGGGCATCTTGCCCGACTTGTTCAAAGAGGGTAAGGGCGTTGTGGCGCAAGGCAAATTGTCGGATGGCCAATTGTTTGCGGCCGCCGAGGTTTTGGCCAAGCACGACGAAAACTACATGCCTCCTGAGGCGCAGCACGCATTGGATGAGGCAGCTGCTGCCAAGGCTGCACAATCTGTGAAGCCTTATAAATAATTGAAAAGAGTTTGGAATGATTGTTGAAATTGGTCACTTTGCCTTGATTTTGGCTGCGTGTGTGGCGCTGGTTCAAGGTGTTTTGCCGCTTGCTGGAACCATCAATGACAACCAACGTTGGCAAGCCTTGGCAAAACCGGCTGCAACGCTTCAATTTTTATTGATTGCGTTCTCTTTTGCTGTGCTGGCGCATGGGGCTTTGACCGATGACTTCTCGATCAAATACATTGCAGGGCATTCCAACTCGCTGCTTCCTACGCAATACAAATTTGCATCGGTGTGGGGTGGCCACGAAGGCTCCTTGTTGCTGTGGATGCTGATGTTGTCAGGGTGGACCTTGGCAGTTGCCATTTTTTCTCGCACATTGCCTTTGGCCATGGTGGCCCGTGTGATTGGCATTTTGGGCTTGGTGTCAACCGGCTTCCTCATGTTCATCTTGATCACGTCCAGTCCGTTTGAACGTTTGTTGCCAGCGCCTCTTGACGGTAAAGATTTGAACCCCTTGCTGCAAGACCCCGGTTTGGTCATCCACCCTCCCATGCTTTACATGGGCTATGTGGGGTTCTCTGTGGCCTTTGCTTTCGCTGTGGCGGCTTTGTTATCGGGCCGAATGGACGCAGCTTGGGCGCGCTGGTCTCGGCCATGGACCATCGTGGCATGGATATTCATGACGGCAGGCATTGCCTTGGGTTCATGGTGGGCCTATTACGAATTGGGTTGGGGCGGTTGGTGGTTTTGGGATCCGGTCGAAAACGCATCGCTCATGCCTTGGTTGTTTGGCACCGCCCTCATTCATGCTCTGATGGTCACAGACAAGCGCGGCGGCTTCAAAGCTTGGTCGGTGTTGCTGGCCATCGGCGCATTTTCACTGTCGCTCTTGGGCACCTTCTTGGTTCGATCCGGTGTGCTCACATCGGTTCATGCCTTTGCTTCCGACCCCAAGCGCGGCGTCTTCATTTTGATTTTCTTGGCAGTGGTGGTCGGTGTGTCACTGACGCTTTTTGCGTGGCGAGCCCCCAAGGCCACACTTGGCGGCAAGATGGGTTTGGTCTCGCGTGAGTCCATGCTCATTGCCAACAGTGTGTTGTTGGTGGTGGCCACGGGTGCTGTGTTGTTGGGCACCATTTATCCACTCATTGTGGACGCGCTTAATTTAGGCAAACTCTCTGTGGGTGCGCCTTACTTCAATGCGGTGTTTGTACCGCTCATGGTGCCGGTGGTGTTTTTAATGGTGCCGGGTGGCATTGCGCATTGGCGCGAGGCGCGTTGGGCACAGTTGGGCCACGATTTGCGATTGCCTGCATTGGCTGCTGTTGTAGCCGGCGTCGCAATTTGGACGCTTACCGAACGCGGCACTTGGCTTACCGGCATGGGCATGGCCCTGGCCACTTGGGTGGTGGTAGGTTTGCTCATGCAAATTTTCATTCGCATGAAAAAGCCAGGTCGCATTCCGCCTTCATTTTGGGGCATGCACTTGGCGCACTTGGGCATTGCAGTGATCACGGTGGGCATCACCATGGTGAAAAGTTATGAAGTCGAGCGCGATGTGCGAATGGGCTTGAACGATACCGTCACCATCGAAAACTACAGCTTTGAGCTGACGGGCGTTTCGGATGTGGATGGCCCCAACTACAAAGCCCTTCGCGGTGATATCAAGGTCACCAAAGACGGCAAGTACCTTGAAATGTTGTATCCCGAAAAGCGCAAATATTTCTCTTCCGCTATGCCCATGACCGAGGCTGGTATTGATTCGGGCTTGTTCCGCGATTTGTACGTTTCTTTGGGTGAACCCATTGAGGGTGAGCGTCTGCAGTGGAGTGTGCGGGTGTTTTACAAGCCCTTTGTATCTTGGCTTTGGTATGGCTCCATTTTGATGGTGCTGGGTGGTTTGTTGGCGGTAAGCGATCGACGCTATCGCAAGTCTGCCAACACTTTGGGTTAATTCAATGCAAAGCAAGCCCCTTAGGCAGTTCAGATTGAGAGCATTGTCTTGAAAAAGTTTTTAATTCCGCTAGGACTGTTTTTGGGCCTGGTTATTTTTCTGGCCATCGGCCTGAACCGAGACCCTCGTGAAATCCCTTCGCCTTTGGTGGGCAAACCGGCGCCTGCATTTTCCTTGGACACGCTGGATGCCAATGCGCCAAAGTTTGGACCTCAAGACATGAAGGGCAAAGTGTGGATGCTGAATGTCTGGGCCACTTGGTGTGTGGCTTGCCGAGAAGAGCATCCCGTTTTGGTGGCCTTCTCCAAAGCCAATCAATTGCCCATTGTGGGTCTGAGTTACAAAGAAGTTCAGCCGCAAGATGAGCCTGCTGGCAAGAAGTTCACGCCAGAAGAAAAACTGCAATTTGCACGTGATCGAAGCGCTCTTTGGCTCAAACGACACGGCAACCCTTATGTGCTGTCCGCCGTGGATTTGGATGGCCGAGTGGGAATTGACTATGGTGTCTATGGCGTGCCAGAAACCTACGTCATTGATAAAGAAGGCGTCATTCGATACAAGCGGGTGGGCGTGGTCACACCCGAGTTGTTGCAGTCTACTATTTTGCCCTTGGTGCAGAAATTGAACGCCTCGTAAAGGCAAGTGAAAGTCAGCATGAATTTGCAATCAGTATTTTTAAAGTGGCTGTGTGTGGCAACTTGCCTCCTGTTGTCTGGCCTTGCCCCCTTGCAGGCCAAGGAAGCAGTTCTTTCGGCTGAAGACCCTGTCCTTGAAAAGCGCTTGATTCACATTTCTGAAGAGTTGCGTTGCATGGTGTGTCAAAACGAATCGCTGGCCTCCTCGCGTGCAGAGTTGGCCAACGACTTGCGTGAAGAGGTTAGAAAACTCATTCGGGAAGACAAAAGCGACTCGCAAATCAAAGAGTACTTGGTCACCCGCTATGGCGACTTCGTGCTGTACAAACCTGAAGTCAAGCCTCTCACTTGGGTCTTGTGGTTTGGCCCCTTTTTGTTGTTGGTCTTAGCCGTCATGGGCATGGCGTATTACTTGCGGCAACGTCAGGGTGCACAAAAAACCAGCCCTGTCTTGAGCGATGAAGATCGACGCAAAGTACAAGAAATTTTGAAATCTGGAGATGCGTCATGAATGCCAGCATGTTGTTTGTCATCATCGCGCTTGGCATTGCGCTGTGTGTTGCCGCCATTTTCTTGTGGGTCTTGTTGCGTGAGAAAAAGCCTATGACGCAGGCAAGCCAAGCCAATGCCAATGCCAAGGTTTACCGCGACCAAATTTTAGATTTAGACCACGAGCACAACAGTGGTCATATCAGTGATGAAGAATGGCAGCAGTCGCGCGATGAATTGAGCCTGCGTCTGCTAGAAGATACATCTGCAGTAGACGATCCTGCTGCCAAAACCGAAAAGCCCGCCATTTGGACCGCTGTTGTGTTGGCTGTGGCTTTGCCTTTAGGCTCCATGGGCATGTACATATGGGTAGGCCAACCCGAGGCCTTAAACCCTTTGGCCTTGAAAACACCTGATCAAGTTGACCCCAAAGATTTGACCAAAATGGCTCAGACTTTGGCAGAAAAACTTCAAGACAAGCCCGATAATTTGCAAGGTTGGGTCATGTTAGGCCGAACCTACCGAACCTTAGAAAATTTTGATGCAGCACTTAGGGCCTACGACAGTGCCCTCAAACTCACTGATGACGACGACTTGAAGTTGGAGCGCATTGAGGTCATTGCCATGCAGCGTCAAGGTCAATTTGAAGGTGAACCTTGGAACGTCATACGTGAAGTTTTACAACGAGATCCGCAACACTTTGGTGCTTTGCTGACGGCAGGCAGTGCCTCTTACGCAGAAGGCAAGTTTGCAGATGCATTGAAGTATTGGGAGCAGGCCAGAAAGCCCTTAGACGCTAACAATCCTGATTTGGAAGGCTTGGAGAGCGCGATTGCGACTGTGCGTGAAAGATTGGGCATGCCCCCCGCAAAAGTCACACCTGCGGCAACTTCCGGACTCAATGTGACAGGGCAAGTGAGCTTGTCTGCTGCCTTGAAGTCCAAGGCCAGCCCCAATGATGTGGTGTTTATTTATGCAACCCCTGCCAACGGCGATCGAATGCCCTTGGCCATCTTTAAGACCACTGTGTCGCAGTTGCCTTTCAATTTCACGCTCGATGATTCCACTGCCATGGCCCCCGATCGCAAGTTATCAGCGGCCGGTGAAGTCATGGTTAAGGTGCGCGTCACCAAGTCGGGCAATGCCATGCCGCAATCTGGCGATTTGTCGGGCAGTTTGGGTCCTGTCAAAGTAGGCGCCAAAGGCTTGAAATTAGAAATCAAGGATCAGATTCCTTGATGGGGCTTCACTCCAATTACTTCACCACGCCTGAGCAAATGACAAGGCCTGTGAATATCCGTTAAGCCCCGCTGGCTTGCTTCAAAATTTGAGAGGCTTTGCTCGCGTTCGTGCCACGCCAAGCGACGATTTGATCAGGCCTGATCAGTACCAAGTTGGCTTCGTACAAATCGATCAATTCTTGGGAATCAAAGCGCAAGACTTTGAAGTCCAAATGGTACTGTGAAGCTGCTTCTGAAAATTTCAAAGCATCTCGTGCCAATTGAGAATTGTCTTTGCCAAGCACCAGCAAAGTCCATTCAAAATTGAAGCGGTCGAACAGAGAACTGCCGTCTGGCAACCAAGCGTGAGGAGGGCGTCCACCTGGGCACGCTGAGGGGATGTATGTATTGGCGGCATCGGCCGGTGCTTGTGTGCCATCTGCAACGATGAGCGGCGATTGCATGTATCGACCGCCAAATGTGACCCCTGGAATATTGAATTCCCTTCGTGCATGGCCATTCAAATAGTCAGAGGCGATGCTTCGTGCCTGCTCGCCTTCAGGTGAAATATCTTCAAGCGCCTTGTCAGCATCAAACATACCGATGGAATCGGCAAACTGTTTTGCATAGCTTGTGTTGCGAATGGCCAAAGGTTTTCTTTCGATCTCGTAACTGTTGAGCAGAGCTGGCTGGGCTTGGCCTTTTAAAACAGCTGAGAGTTTCCAGCCTAAGTTCACGGCGTCTTCAACAGCCGTGTTATAGCCTAGCCCTCCTGTGGGTGTGAATAAATGAACTGCATCACCCCCTAAAAAGATGTTTCCCTTTTGGAAGTTGTCTGCCACCAGCGCATGTCCTGCGAGCCAGGTGGCCATCGATAAAATTTCAATGTCGATGGGCTGTCCGTAGGCGAGTGCAAACAGTCTTTTGGCATCTTCTGCTGTCAGTGCTTCAGTAGCAGCGTCGTCTGCCATTTGCACATGAAAGGCAAACTCACTGACGCCATCAACCGACATGATGAAGGCGCGTAGTTGTGGATTGACAATGACATACATCCAAGCGCGGTCATTTGGATTGCGCTCGTAGAAGTGCGGAGCCTTCAAGTAAACCGCCAGCATTTTACCGCCCATGAAATTGCGCTTGAATCCTGTAGCGCCTCCCCATGCAATGCCGAGTTCATGGCGAACGAAACTTCTGGCGCCATCTGCGCCGATTAAGTACTTGGCTTTGACTTTAAGAGAAGCTGGTTCAGCCGAATTGACTTGTTGAATGCTGGCCTGAATAGGATGACTCGATGCAACTGAACCTGCGTTGCTGGCTGAGAGACTTTCATCGATGAATGATTCAAGCTTCCATCCATAGCGAATGTCGTTGCTGTTCCATTTTTCGGCATGCTGGCGCAGCGTTACTTCGACAAATTTTTGCGAGACCCGGTGCGGCAATTCAGCAGCACTCCATGAACCTGTCATGGCTTTGATGGCTTGAGGAGCCGCCGCTGCTGTGGGCAATCTAAGCCGGGCCAACTCAATGCCACTGAAGCGTGTGAGGTAGGTGATGTCTGTGGGGTGATGGGGCGGCAGTCCTTGCGCGCGAATTTCTTGAGCAAATCCGAGACGCCGAAAATGCTCCATGGTGCGAGCCTGTGTGGCATTGGCTTGTGGGTTGAAGGCGGTGCTGGCTTTGGGGTCGACCAGAAGGCACTTGATGTGCCTGCGTCCTAACTCGTTGGCCAACATCAGGCCAAAGGGCCCACCCCCTGCAATCAGGACATCGGTTTCTAGAGCCTTAGTCATCAATCATTTCACAACGGCAAACAAGCTGCTGTAGTCGTCAGTCCAAGGTACAAACCCAGTTGGGCTCTCCAGTGTTGTGGCTGCCTTCAAAGCATTTTGTTCAAACCACAGTGGGTCCTTGGCCAGCAAGGCCCATCTCGAAGGGTAAACCAATCGGCCATCGTCACCTGGGTGGTCAATGAGCCGGGCTGTGAAGCCCAGTTTTTGTGCGGCAGTTTGAATGACGGGTTGAAGGTCTAAAAATCTGTTGGTGATGTGGACAGCTATCACGCCATTCGGCTTCAGATGCCTGGCGTATTGTTCAAAGGCCTCGCGCGTGAGCAAGTGCACAGGCACTGAATCGCCTGAAAATGCATCGACTACCAAGACGTCGAATTGCTGCGGCGATTCTGCTTCGAGTTGCAGTCTGGCATCGCCCAGCACAAGCTCAGTTTTAGCCAAAGTTTTTGATAAAAAACTGAAGTTATTCTGTGCCATCCCAATCACGAGCGGATCGATTTCATAAATGCGATAAGAGTCGCCTTGTCGGCCATACCCAGCCAAGGTGCCCACTCCCAAACCAATCACACCCACTCGAACAGGGCCCATTGTCATTTGCGTCGTGATGGCAAGGCCAGCGCCCGCATCGGCGTTGTAATAAGTGGTGGGCTCCAAGGCGCGCTCAGGTGCTAAAAATTGTTTGCCGTGCACGATTTGCCCATGCAACATGCTGCGGTAGCCGTCATCAGGAAATGCGAAAACCCTTAAGCTGCCATAGAAATTTCGGGCTTTCATTTCCACGCCCTCTGCCTCTTGCATGTGGTCGTTCACGCTTATTGTGCTGAGTGCAACCAGCGCCAAAGAGCTGACAACAGCAAACACGGGCCTGCCCAGTCCCTTTGAAATGGCCGGCCATGCGCGCCACAGCGACAGACTGACGACGAGGCCACTCAAGACCACTGCGACAGACAATTCGTAATGTCCATCAAAGGCATAAGGTGCGATAACACCTACAAAAAATCCACCTAAAAATCCACCCACAGACAGCATCAAGTAATACAAAGTGAGCTGCTTTGTAGGCGGTTGTTGCAAAGCCAGTTCACCGTGGCAGACCATGCACACGACAAAAAATGCCGTGAGGTTAATGCCCATGGCCACTAGCAGCGGCAAATCGGATAAGCCCAGCGTGGGCAGGTAAGCCAGAGCGCCTAAACTTAAAACCAAGAGCGGTAAAAAAATGCGTCTTTGGTACCAACCCTGTCGTTCAAAACACAAAATGAAGGTCAGCAAATAAAGCGCTAGAGGCGCTATCCAGAGCAAGGGGATGGGCGCAATGTTCTGTGTGAGATAACTGGTGTCAGCCACCATCAAAATAGAGGGGCAGGCTGCCAGCGCCACCCACAGCAGCAATTGGCCCGCTTTGATGGTTGATGAGGCCTTGTCCGCGGCTTGATGTCCTGAGGCTTGCGTTTCTTCTACCAAGGGCTTGGCATGCCGTCCACGCCAAGCCAAGCTGCCACAGGACAGCACAAACAGAACAAACAAGCCTGACCATGCCAAAGACTGCCAACGTGTTGGCAACAAAGGTTCGACCAAAAATGGGTATGCCAACAAGGCCAACATAGAGCCAAAGTTGGACAGTGCAAAAAGCCTGTAAGTCACAGCGCCGCTGCGCTCTCGCGCAAACCAAGCTTGGACAAGAGGGCCAGTGGTTGACAGAACCATGTAGGGCAAACCAATAGAAGCGCTAAGCAAACCCAGAATGCGCAAAGTGGGGTTCTCTGCGCCCGTAGGCTTCCAAAAATCACTTGGCGTAATGGGGAGTAGCAGCACGCAACTGGCCAGCAAGACCATGTGAAGAAGGCTCTGACGCAAAGGGGTCAAGTGACTGACCACCCAATGCGTGTAAAGATAGCCTAGCAACAGCAGGGCTTGGAAAAACAGCATGCAAGTGGTCCAGACTGAGGCTGATCCGCCAAACCAAGGCAGGATCATTTTGCCCATCATGGGCTGGACTTGAAAAAGTAAGAAAGCACTCAGGAAAATAGTCAAGCCGTAGAGAAATACGGCCTTGACGTCAGTGGATTTTTGCATGCCGACGATTATGACGCTTTTAAGGCGCTATGCACTGAAAAAGCGAATCTATGTCAAAGCTGAACATGGATTGATGGGTATTTTGGCGGCGGCGGTAAGTAGAACGCCTATCTGTTTTGTACTTTTTATGCTAAGGTGTTTTTGGCACTGATCCAGATCGACCTGTTCACACTCACAGGTTTTCTGTGTTCAATTCTGTTCAAACTTCTGGAGTGAGCCACGTCCTAACAGTGCCTAGCTCCTCGGAAGGGAGGAGTCCCTTTTGGAAAATTTCAACCCTTTGTAGTCATCGAACCAATCTTTCAGTAGCGCCACATATCAGCCAACTTACAAAGCTAAGTTTTCTTAACCTAGCGAGTGATCATGACTATCTGATCAGTACTGACCTGCACTCTTAACTCAACCAACTCACCACCAATTTGTAGCTTTGGGAATCCTACGCCGATGACGTTGAATCGGCCAGACTTTGCGGCAGGAACAGGAGCTTTGTCGGTTACCACATCATTTCCGCGAGTCAGTGCGCGGTCACCTTCACACCCAGACAAAAGTGCAGGCTCCGTCAATTCAACGCCACGCACAATTGTCAACTCAGATTTAAGCTTTACGGACAACCTACGGCCTGCATCGTCTAACAATCGCACGGATTGGAACTGTGGTGACCAATTTCCGTCAGCGTTCATGCGACCTGCAGTGATACAAGAGGTCTCTGAAGCATTCGCTACTGACAGAAAGAATACAGCCCCGCCAAGGGATAGACTGGCTTTTAATATTGGGAATAAATTCATTGATACTAACTTTACGGTCATTTGCAACTCCATTAAAAGTGTTATTTGTACAGCCTTAAGTTCAAGTTGAAAATACTAACTGTTCTAACTTAAGGTGGCAAAGATAAGAAATTGACCATCATTGTTACATTGATAAATTTGAAATTTAGACTGATTGACCCGTCCACCGTTTCAATACCAAAATTTATTTATAACCCCGTCTCAGGCTTTTCAAAAAGGAAGGGGGGCCTTCAGCAGGCTCATCGTTTGAGCAAAATAGTATGCGAAGGCTGAGGGGAGTCCCATCGCCGATAAGTGGGGGTACGGGGTGGGTGGGGTCTGAATGACCTGCGCTCACAGTGAAATTTATTTTTGTACTGGTGCTCAACGCACCAACTTGTTATCGACAAAGATACCCTGATCTATAACTGAGCCATTTGATGCGAACAAAGTACCTTGTCCGTTGAACTTGCCGTCCTTCCACTCACCAACATATTTTTCGCCACTGGCAAAGGTGGCAGTTCCTTGACCGTTGTACTTGCCATCCTTGAACTCACCAACATATTTAGAGCCACTGGCAAAGGTGGCAGTACCTTGACCGCTGCGCTTGTCATCTTTGAATGTACCAACATATTTTTCGCCACTGGCAAAAGTGTAAGTGCCTTGCCCGTTGCGCTTGTCATCCTTGAACTCACCAACATATTTAGAGCCATCGGCAAAGGTGGCAGTACCTTGCCCGTTGCGCGTGTCATTCTTCCACTCACCAACATATTTATCGCCATCGGCAAAGGTGGCAGTACCTTGCCCGTTGCGCTTGCCGTCCTTAAACTCACCAACATATTTATAGCCATTCGCAGTGGTGTAAGTACCTTGACCGTTGTACTTGCCATCCTTGAACTCACCAACATATTTAGACCCACTGACAAAGGTGTAAGTTCCAAACCACATAATTAGAGCCGCTGGTAACGGTGTGAGCACCCAAACAATTATCAAAGCACCCAGAAGATGGGCAAGAAGGCAAGTTACTCTGTGCTTAAGCGCTCCCGACCATCAGGACAAAAGCAAGAAAGCGCAGAAGGTTCTTGATAGACCCAAATATTAATCAAAAGAAGATGGGGTGGCTAGGTGCATATCCAGCCAAAGGTACTGGTTTGAGCAAATTAGTATGCGAAGGCTATCAGGAGTCCCATCGTCAATAAGTGGGGGGACGGGTCGGGTCTGGCTAGGCTGTAATTTGGAAGGGGCGGGGGTCTTGCTTTTGATCTCGCAAGTGTCCAAGCCCTGCAGGCTGGTTTTGACCAAAGAACAGTCTATGTGGGGAAAAATGAATGTAGGCCCCTAAGAGCCTCTATTTACTTGACATATTGGCGGAAGCGGTGAGATTCGAACTCACGGGCCCTTTCGAGCCGCCGGTTTTCAAGACCGGTGCAATCGACCACTCTGCCACACTTCCTGCGGGTGGTATTGTAACCTTGTTATAAGTCCAATTTGGCGCAGGATTTAGGGACAAGGCTAAATTAATGTTGATCTGACCCCAATTTAATTCAACAGCATGCCTTGAGTTTCGATGTAAGCGATGATTTCGGCGAGGCCGGTTTGGGTTTTGAGGTTGGTCATGACGAAGGGTTTGAGGCCTTTGGCGGTGGTGCGCATGCGGGTGGTGTCGGTGTGCATCACGTTGAGGTCGGCGCCGACGTAGGGGGCGAGGTCTGTTTTGTTGATGACGAAGAGGTCGCTTTTTGTAATGCCGGGGCCGCCTTTGCGGGGAATTTTTTCGCCAGCGGCTACGTCGATCACGTAGATGGTGAGGTCTGACAGTTCGGGGCTGAAGGTAGCTGCCAAGTTGTCGCCGCCGCTCTCTACGAAAACCACGTCTGCATTGGGAAATTTTTCCAGCATGCGGTCGATGGCTTCTAGGTTGATAGAGGCATCTTCGCGAATAGCGGTATGGGGACAGCCACCGGTTTCGACGCCCATGATGCGGTCAGCTTCCAGCGCACCACTGACCGTGAGCAGACGTTGATCTTCTTTGGTGTAGATGTCGTTGGTGATGGCCACCAGGTCCCATTTTTGGCGCATGCTTTTGCACAGCATTTCAAGCAAGGTGGTTTTGCCAGAGCCCACTGGGCCTCCAATACCGACGCGAAGAGGTGGTAGTTTTTTGGTGCGATGGGGTATGTGGTGTAGTGCGGTCATGATCTGAAAAGTCGAGAATATTGGGTTTCGTGTCTGGCAGACATGACGGCCAGCATGGGGCAAAAAGCTTGGCGATCGTGGTCGCTTAAGGCGATGGCGTGTTGCACAGCTTCAGGAATTTCATGGGCCAGTCGGGCCAGAATTTTTTGACCTGAAATTTGGCCTAGTGGCACAGCTTTCAAAGCGGCTTGTGTCATGTTCTCAGCCCATCCAAAGGCATAGGCTTGAAGTGCACTCTCGAGGGGCGCATTGGCCAAGGACAGCGCCAATGACATAGCAAGAGGGTAAGTGGGCCGCAGTTCGCTGCAAAGTTGCAAGGCATCTGCATGAGCTTTGTTTTGAATGCGAAGCCAGTCTAGAAGCGATCGCCCCATTTGCTCTGTTTGCAATCGCATTTCATGTGTCTCGCGCGTGGCGTGCACCCATGCGCTAAGTTCTTTGAGTCTTGGAATGTTGTGGCTTTGCCAAGCTGGGATGGCTTGTGCCATCAAGGCCATGTCGCCCCGCGCTTGCGACAAGTGAAGCTGGTCGGCTAGCCAGTTTGCGCACGAAGATTCATCGTGCACTAGTTCGTGATCGATGGCCGCTTCGAGTGCTTCAGAATACGAGAAGCCACCGACAGGCAATGCAGGAGAAGCCAGCCAAATGAGTTGAAGCAGTTCAGTGGTCATGCTTGCAGTTCGGACCATGGACATGGGTTTGTTCATGAACTTGCTCATCGTGCCCATGATCGTGGCCATGATCATGTGAATGACCAGAACCGCCATGGTGTGCGCCGTATGCGCCGCCTTCAGGTTCAAAGGCTTCATCGACCGAGTTAACAATCAAGTGCATAGATCGCAACATGCCGGCCAACACGGGGTCGGGTTCAATTTTGAGATGATCAGGCTTGAGTTCAATGGGCACATGGCGATTGCCCAAGTGATAGGCGGCACGAGTGAGGTCAAATGGCGTGCCGTGTTGAGGACATGTCGTAATGCGAAGCAGTGCTTGAGGTGCAGCTTCAATGCGAACCAAACTGCCATCATCGGCGACCAACACATCGCCACCGCGAACCACATATCCACGCTGCAAAAATACAGACAACACACGACCCGATGAGTCTTCAACTTGGAAGCGGCTTTTTTGCCGAACATCCCAGTCTAAAGACACTGTAGGCGCACGATTGATCAAAGCCTTGGCCAGACCTTGACCGCCAGAAATTAATTTAGAGCAAGTGAGCATTCAATCAATCAAAAAATACTTCAAGATCTGTTGTTCAGAACAAGAAGTAACGCTGCGTCATAGGCAGACTGACTGCAGGTTCGCAGGTGAGCAACAAGCCATCGGCTCGCACCGCATAAGTTTGTGCATCGACTTCCATTTTAGGTGTGTAGTCATTGTGAATCATGTGGCGTTTGCCAACACCTCGAATGCCTTTGACAGCAGACAGTGTTTTCTGCAAACCATATTTCTGACCAATGCCAGCAGCAAGACCGGCTTGCGACACAAAGCTTAGCGAGCCGCGCGCCAAGGCGCCGCCATAGCTGCCAAACATAGGGCGATAGTGCACGGGTTGTGGCGTTGGAATGGAAGCATTGGGGTCGCCCATGGCAGCCATGGCAATAAAGCCGCCTTTCATGATGATGGCGGGTTTGACACCAAAGAAAGCAGGTTTCCAAATGACCAAGTCAGCCCACTTGCCAGCTTCAATGCTACCTACTTCGTGGCTGATGCCGTGCGCAATGGCTGGGTTGATGGCGAGTTTGGCGATGTAGCGTTTGACGCGTGCATTGTCGTGACGCTCGGTATCGCCTGGCAGTTTGCCGCGCTGAACTTTCATTTTGTGTGCAGTTTGCCAGCAGCGCAAAATAACTTCTCCCACACGACCCATGGCTTGGCTGTCTGAGCTGAACATGCTGATGGCGCCTAGGTCGTGCAAGATGTCTTCTGCTGCGATGGTTTCTTTGCGAATGCGGCTCTCTGCAAAGGCCAAGTCTTCTGCAATTGAAGGATCGAGGTGGTGGCAAACCATCAGCATGTCAACGTGTTCGTCGAGGGTATTGATGGTGTAGGGCCGCGTTGGATTGGTAGAGGAGGGCAGCACGTTGGCTTCGCCTACCACTTTCAAAATGTCGGGGGCATGACCGCCACCTGCGCCTTCCGTGTGGAAGGTGTGAATGGTGCGGCCTTTGAATGCTGCCACGGTGTCTTCTACAAAACCCGATTCGTTCAGGGTGTCGGTGTGGATGGCCACTTGAGTATCGGTTTCTTCAGCCACGTTCAAACAGTTTTCAATGGCTGCAGGTGTTGTGCCCCAGTCTTCGTGTAGTTTGAGGCCAATGACGCCCGCCTTGATTTGTTCGTGCAATGCAGCAGGCAAAGCAGCATTGCCTTTGCCCAAGAAACCCAAGTTCATGGGGAATGCATCAGCTGCTTGCAGCATGCGCTCAATGTTGTGCGGGCCAGGCGTGCAAGTGGTTGCGAAGGTGCCAGTTGCAGGCCCGGTACCTCCACCCAGCATGGTGGTAATTCCGCTGGACAAAGCTTCTTCTATTTGCTGCGGTGCTATGAAGTGAATGTGCGTATCAATGCCGCCTGCAGTGACGATCATGCCTTCACAGCTGATGATCTCTGTGCCGGGGCCTATGATGATATCGACACCAGGTTGCGTGTCGGGGTTGCCTGCTTTGCCAATGGCGGCGATGCGATTGCCTTTGAGGCTAATGTCGGCCTTCACAATGCCCCAGTGGTCAATAATCAGGGCATTGGTGAGCACGCAATCCATGGCGCCTTCTGCATTGGTGCGCTGCGATTGTGACATGCCATCTCGAATGGTTTTGCCGCCACCAAACTTCACTTCTTCGCCGTAGCTGCCGGCCTGTAATGTGAAATCTTTTTCAACTTCAATGATGAGCTCGGTGTCGGCTAAGCGAACACGGTCACCCACGGTGGGGCCAAACATTTCGGCGTAAGCGCGTTTGTTGATGTGGGCCATGTTAAGAAGCTTTCTTGGAAGGCGCGTCAAGCGCGCCGTTGGTCAGGGCTCTAAAGCCATAGATCATGCGGTCGCCAGCGTAGTCGACCAATTCAACGGTGCGTTGTTGGCCTGGTTCAAATCGAACGGCGGTGCCTGAAGCCAGATTGAGTCGCATGCCATGCGCTGCAGCTCTGTCAAAGCTCAGACCGCCATTGGTTTCAGCAAAGTGATAGTGCGATCCCACTTGAATCGGGCGATCGCTGGTGTTTTGAACCACCAGTGTGCAGGTTCGTCTGCCAACATTGAGTTCGTGGTGGCCATCGTCGATGAGGAGTTCGCCGGGTGTCATGAGCGGGCTTTCAAACTTGACTGAACCAAAAAACAAAAGCCAAGATGCAGGCTGTGCAGAGTGATCCCAAAACCAAAGCACGAGCTTTGCTTAAATTGCCTTTGATGTATTGCGCAACGCCCATGCCGCCAAAGTTGACAAAAGCAAGGGCAACAACGAAACCAATTAAATAGCTCATGAAGTCGGAGGTATGCGCGCCGAGTCCATGGGGCTCACCATGGCCCGCATGAGCAAAGGCCAAGCTTGTGCTGCAAGTGGCAGCAGAGATGGCAATGAGTTTGAGAATTTGCTTTGTTTTTATAGGCATTGGGCGCTCCTAGTATGAAAGGGCAAGAGATTAAAAGACAAGGTCAAACAATGGGCTGATGCACGGTGACCAACTTGGTGCCATCAGGAAAGGTTGCTTCTACTTGGATGTCGGGAATCATTTCTGCAATACCGTCCATGACATCTGCACGTGTGAGCAGGGTGCGGCCTTCGCTCATGAGTTGGGCCACGGTTTTGCCATCGCGTGCACCTTCCATGACGGCTGCACTGATGTAGGCCACAGCTTCAGGGTAATTCAATTGAAGGCCACGGGCTTTTCGGCGCTCGGCCAAGAGCCCTGCTGTGAATATAAGGAGTTTGTCTTTTTCGCGTGGGGTGAGTTCCATGGTGCACTCGTTTGAAGTTCAGATTCAAGCTTACCTCAAGCAACATGCATGCCCTTGAGCTTCTTGAGAATCTTTGGGCTGCACCGCAAAAGGGCCTAACTTTTTTGGTGCCGACAAAGATGAAATGCACAAACTTGGTTCATTTTTTGGAATTTGGCCTGCCTCTTGTGTGGGGAAACTTGTTCGAGTTGTTTCCAGTGCTCAAGCAAATGTTGCAAAGACGTGGCGGCGATTTGTCTGGAGGTCAGCAACAACAACTGGCCATTGCGCGTGCATTAGCGGCCAAGCCCAAACTGCTTATTTTGGACGAGCCCACTGAGGGCATTCAGCCAAGCATCATCAAAGACATTGGCCGAGTGATTCGAAAATTGGCGGATGTCGGCTTGCAAGGCCAACGCATGGCCATTTTGTTGTGCGAACAGTACTACGACTTTGCAGAAGAGTTGGCCGACGCTTACATGGTGATGGAACGCGGCGAGGTGATTGCCAAGGGCCCTGGCCATGAGATGCAAGCCAAAGGCATTCGCCAGTTGGTGGCGATTTAAACGCTCCAGATTCTGGGCGGTGTGCTGGGCAAACCCCACAGCGTATGACGCCAAGTTGCCCATACCTGCTTTAGCAAACCCATGGTGGGTTCAACCAAGGGTGACATGACGCGCAGCACAATCACTTGCGGATGAGCAAAGGTGATGCCAGCTTGATGTTTGAGAGGGTGCGCTTCTATCACTTCGCGTGCAGCCTCAAGTGCTTTTTCTGCCCGCTTGGGTTCAATGGCAGTGCCTGCGGCAAAAACCAAACTGGCCAAACACTTTTGCCCTGCCAAGCCCAGGGGGCTGTTTAGCCAACGCGCATCGTTGCCGCGAATAATGCCTTTTTCCAACCACACACCTGAAATCTCTAAGTGTTGTTGAAAGTGGCCTTGCTCAAAGGATAAGTTGGAAGTGGGAAGCCCTAAAGCCGTCACATCCCAAGTGATCAGCTCTGCACCCGACTCTAAATTGAAGATAGCGCGATTGGTGGCTTCGCAGTCGTTGTAGGCAATGGCTTCCAGCGGTAGCCACTCTAGCCGAGCGCCATCAGAAACTTGCGCTACAACTTGCTGAAGGGCAGGGTAGCCCCCCGACTTGTAAAACCGCGTTGCACCAGGCGTGCTGACCAAGCCATGCGCACCCTTGGCCACACTCACCTGAATGTCTAAAGTGTCGCCCCCCACCAAACCGCCTGGTGGATGCACCAGCACGTTGTGACAAATTTGATCGCCTTCTGGGTAAAGGCTTTGCAGAATTCGCAGCGGGCCTTGGTGTAAATACCTGGCCACGCTGCGTTGAGACTCGCGGGTGTAATCAAGTTTGAGTTCAGCGCGCCATGCCATAGAGAAGGATGTTATTTGGAAGATGATTGCTGAAGGCCAATCAAGGCCCAAAGCTTCTTGTCTGTTTCAGTCAACCTTTCAGAATTGTCGATGGCAGCCTGAAACTTTTCCTGATCCGTCAGCAAGCTAAGTTGTCTGACTTGACCCAACAAGTGCTTGAAGTGTTCGATGCTGTGTTCTGTATTGGCTGCAATTTTATGCAGTGGCAATATAGAAACATCCTCCATCAATTCACGCTCTCTGTTGGCTTTGTCGATAAGTAATCTGATTTCTTCATCCGATAAATGCAGGCGTTTAGATTCAGTTCGGATGTATTCAATTTCCTTTTCATCTAAGTGGCCGTCTGCGAGCATTTCATAAATGGTATTGACCAAGGCCTCCCGATCTCTTTTCAGTTGATCGGTAAAGGCAGAAGACAAAATCGCAGCGGGAATGGCAAAAATACCAATGCCAATCAGCGACAAGACAATGGTCATGGCCCTGCCTGCAGGCGTGATAGGTGATATATCGCCATAGCCGACGGATGCCAGCGTGATGACAGCCCAATAAATGGCTTGTGGGATATTTTCAAATTTATCGGGCTGAGCTTCGTGCTCAAACAAAAAGCCCAAGCTGGCGGTCATGACTACCAGCAAGAGCATGATGAAGGTAGAAGCCGCAATGACGGGCCATTCGCGCGCAATCACTTTGGACAGCGATTGCGTCGCACCTGTATAGCGACTCAATTTGAGAAGCCGCAAAAGCCTGAAGACTCGCATAAAGCGAAGATCAATCAGATGGTGCAGGAAGACTTCCAAGAAAAATGGTGCAATGGCCAAAAGATCAATGATGGACGAAGTTGACTTGGCCATTTTCAAGCGCCCACTGACTGCGCGTTGATAGCCAGGCTCCTCCACACAGCAATACATTCTCAGGCAATATTCAAGCGTGAAAATACTGACAGCGATGGCATCCAGAACGATGAATTCTAGATTCAACAAGTATTCGATGCTATGTACCGACTCTAAGATCACGGCCAGCACCGACACAATCACCCAAATCATAATGAAGGTGTCGAAGATGGTGTGCAAGCTGCCACCGTAGGCACTTGGAAAAATCACCGCATGAACTTTTTGCCTGAAGGTTCTGCCTTGGTTGGCAAGCACAAACTCTTTGTATGCGGGTATCAATATCCTGAAAAGTTTCAGAATACGCAGCAGCCTAAGCGAACGAAGGTAGCGCAGATCTACTGAAATAAAGGCTTGCAAGAAGAAAGGCAGAATGGCGATCAGGTCAATCAAGGCAAAAGGACTGACGAAATAACTGCCGCGCGCATACTTGCGTTTCTTGAACTCTTCATCTTCAGGGGCCAAGTAAAAACGCAGAAGGTATTCAATCGTGAACACCACTACTGAAAAAAAATCAAAGAAATGAAACCATTTTTCGTATGCGTTAAAAATGGCTGGAATTTGTTCAAACACCAGCGCAAACAAATTGCTAATAATCAAAATGACAATCCACTTGTCAATGGACTTTTGATAATTGCCTTCGATGTGAGGGTCTAGAAGCCAAGAGTAAAGCCACTTTCTGAATGGCAAGTCACTCGAAATATTGACCTTTTCATGGTGAAGCAGTTGGTCTTCTAAGGTGTGATCGGACATGTCGGTCTCTTTTTAGAATTCAAGTTCGTCGACTTTGATGGGGTAGCCACCTTTGTCGCACACCGTTAATTTCAGCAATATTTTGGTGTCAATGGCGTCCATGCTGATCAGCTGCGATGTGATGGAAGAAATGGCTGACCCGGGAGGCGTCGGCACGATTTTTTCTAAAACGATTGAACCCACAGTCGATCTGTCTTTGGGGTCGCATTTGGCGATAAATTCAAGGGGCCGACCTGTGAAGGCGTTTGACTGGTTTTGCAGTTCTTTTACGTTTTGCAAAATACTCTCAAAGCAATCGCCCCAACGCCGTCTTTCATCGGCACTGGCAGAGCAACTTTCAATGGGGAAGTTCTCTTGCATTCTGGGTTCACTGTTTTCTTTCAGCCACTTCACCCAGGCTTCGCCATTCTGTTTAGTGACTTCAATTTTCATGCCATCTGCATAGGCAAGCACGCCCACCCAGGCAACAAGCACGAGGACACAGGCTAGAAAAATGAGAAAAACGGTGTCCCAAAAATTAGGTTTCCCTGAATTCACTTTTGTGGGAGGTGTGCCTGAACTCTCAATAGACGCTTCGCCTACTGAGTGGTGGACATGATCTGTCATGGATGAAACTCC
>Ga0214168_1000066_pt1 | contig 40284 bp, 35 predicted proteins | sample LakMenepilimnion_FD_153002 | JGI IMG/M metagenome (GOLD analysis project Ga0214168, IMG submission 153002) | Freshwater microbial communities from Lake Mendota, WI - Practice 29OCT2010 epilimnion v4 | ecosystem: Environmental > Aquatic > Freshwater > Lake > Epilimnion/Euphotic zone | place: Lake...
TGTTTTTTTAAAAGGCAGGTTGTTATACAAGATGAATTGAAGCTGGCCTCTAGTAATATTTTTCTGCGCTTGAATCATATAGCCAGTTTCTACTCTTAGCGACTCGCTAATTCCAAAACCTAGTCCCGCATAAAATCTATTTCGATCAAATTTAGGGTCTTTAATATCTACAAACAGTTCATTATATAAAGACAAGAAAGTTTTGTTTTTATTGCCTTTTGTACTTATTAAAGGTTTTAAAAGCGAAATAAAATACCTACCTCTTAAGCCAAATTCATTGGGGAAAAAACGCTCTTCCAAACGAAACCTATGTGTGAAAGAATTGGAGCCTATATTATTTTTATATAAGTACTGTTGATAAACTCTATTTTCAAGTTTCGTACCTTTACTTATATCCAATTCGTCATAAGCATCGGTAGCAATATAAGCATAGCCTAAAAGTATATTATGATTATTTTCTTTCAGGTTATACCCTAAGCCTGCCCTAGCCAATAATTGATTTCTTTGTCCAAAAAAACGATAATCCCGATACTGAAAATCGGATTGTATATTCCACTTATCATTTATTTTTTGATTCCCAAAATGAACAAGCCAATTACCTACATTATTGGATTGACCACTTACTGATAAATTGATCATACCAAAAAGCCCTAGCAATAAAATAGATCTTTTCAGCATTGACTTATTATGGCTTAAAGTTTATTTTCTCCACCTCTATTGATTTTGTTTTTGCATTTAATTCAAAATCTTTAATTATTTCAATGACATCATAGGCAATTGATTTAGAATTAGTGCAATCAATAATTACTTTACTATTATTTGGAAAAGATTCAAAAGTGCTTAACAAGCTAGCTTTATTGAAAAATGAAACTTCTTCCGCAAGTACTAAATGATGTACTGCTTTACCATTTTGATCGCTTACATTGTCCTTCACATAGTGAGAATTGCGGTAGCTATGTCTTAGGGTATAAAATATGCCAAATAAGATACCTACTGTAATTCCCTTTAATAAATCGGTTGCAATAATGGCCACAACGGTTGCCGTAAATGGAATAAACTGCTCCCAGCCTAACTTATACATTTGTTGGAATAAACTAGGCTTTGCTAATTTATACCCCACCATTAATAATATGGCAGCCAAAGAAGCCAATGGGATTAAATTTAATAAGCCAGCTATAAATATGGCACTGAATAATAAGAAAAACCCATGCATAATAGTTGATAATTTTGATTTACCTCCAAAATTAATATTGGCAGAACTTCTTACAATTACTTGCGTCACTGGTAATCCTCCAATTAAGCCAGATACAATATTACCCAAACCTTGTGCTTTTAATTCTCTATTGGTAGGTGTAACTCTTTTATCTGGATCTAATTTATCTGTAGCCTCTACACTTAATAAAGTTTCTAAGCTAGCTACGATGGCAAGTACAATTGCAATTTTCCAAACTTCAAAATTACTAATGGCAGAAAAGTCTGGGAAGGTAAATTGACCAAAGAAATCTCCAATAGAATTAGGTACAGGAACTGATACGATTTGTTGCGCATTTAAACTAAATGGTAAAATTCCATTGGTATAAGCAAGGTTAAAAAATATACCTAATACCACTACTACGATTGGCCCTTGAATAAGTTGAAATATTTTATGCTTTTTAGTAAGTACGGTATCCCATAAAATTAATATAGCAAGTGAAACGCCAGCGATTAATAAAGCGCCTGGAGTTATAAATTCATAGGCACTCATTATTGAAGAAAAAGTATTTTGACCATCTGCTTGTAAAAATGCATCATCGCCCACAGCGTCCTTATCCCAGCCCAGTGCATGCGGTATTTGTTTTAATATAATTAATAGACCAATACCCGTAAGCATACCTTTAATAACTGAACTTGGAAAAAAGTAAGCAATAAAACCTGCCTTAGCAAAACCCAAAGCCAATTGTATGACTCCAGCAATGACCACGGCTGTTAAAAAGGCTTGGTAAGAACCACCTAAAGTTGCAATGGAGCTTAATACAATAACGGCTAAACCGGCAGCTGGACCACTTACCCCTAATGAAGACCCACTAGCCATTCCACATACAATACCACCTACTATACCCGCTATAATACCGGCAAATAAAGGGGCTCCAGAAGCAAGCGCAATCCCTAAACATAAGGGTACGGCTACAAAAAATACCACAATACTAGCTGGCAAATCGTTTTTGATGTGTTTAAATAGACTCATTTTGGTTAAATTTTAAATGTATACAACAAAAATAGTAATATTATTTCAAATAATAGTATTACTATCTTAAATAATTGTAAATATTTTAACTATTTTTGTAAAAATTAGAGGCAGGCCACAGTATATGAAGCTAGAATTACAAATAAAAATGAACCCTTCCCTTTATTTAAGGGACCCCGAGCAGTCGGAATTAGGCAAGAATATAATCAAGCACAGTATTCAATTAATACATGATAATGGTTTTGAAGCATTTACATTTAAAAAACTAGCAGAATCTATTGGAACGACCGAGGCAGGAGTCTATAGGTATTTTGAAAATAAACATAAACTCTTAGTATATATTATATCATGGTATTGGGGTTGGATTCAATTTCAATTGAGTTATCAAACCAATAATATTGAAGACCCTAGCATCAAATTGAAAAAAGTGATTACACTTTTATCTACCAATGTGGAAGACGATATTACCACAGGACATGTGGACGAATTTCAATTGCACCAAATACTTATAGCAGAGGGCTCTAAAGCTTATTTAACCAATCATGTTGGAAAGGATAATAAGCAGCAATTTTTTCAACCCTACAAAGATTTATGCAACACTATAGGAGAAATTATTTTAGAATGTAGCCCTAAATATAAATACCCACATTCTTTGGCTTCCACCATTATTGAAATGGCACACCTACAGAACTTTTTCATGAACCATCTACCCACCCTGACCGATTTTTCAAAATCTAAGGATGAAAAAGAAATCATTAAATATTTAGAAGAGCTAGTCTTCAATACTATTCGTATCTAAATACAAGCATTAGATTAGATTAGATTAGATTAGATTAGATTAGATTAGATTAGCTTACATTACATTGCTTTTCACCTCAACTTAGCGCTTGTATGATAACAATTTTAATACTAATTTTTACACTTGGGTATTTAGCTATTACCCTTGAGCAAACTATAAAAATTAATAAATCGGCAACCGCTTTAATGACGGCAGTGCTTTGCTGGACTTTAATTATCTCCAACGCCTCCAATAAAGAACTCATTATTGAACAACTTTCCCATCATTTAAGTTCTATTAGCGAAATTGTTTTCTTTTTACTAGGCGCCATGACAATTGTAGAAATTATTGATGCGCATGATGGTTTTCAAAATATTACAGAGCGTATAAAAACCAATCATAAAACAAAGTTAATTTGGCTTATATCGGTTATTACCTTTTTCTTGTCTGCAGTACTAGATAATTTAACGAGTACCATTGTAATGATGTCTATATTAAACAAGCTCATAGAAGATAAAAAAACTAAATGGCTGTTGTTGGGCTTAGTGATTATATCGTCTAATGCAGGTGGTGCATTCAGTCCCATTGGAGATGTAACTACAACTATGTTGTGGATTGGTGGTCAAATATCACCATTGAATATCATGAAGCAAACATTTTTAGCAAGTTTAGTATGTATGGTTGTGCCTACTTTAATTATCAATTATATGATTAAAGGAAAGATTGAACTTAGGGCGAATGTGGAGAATAGCTTAAATTTTAACACCAATTCGTTTGAAAGAAACCTCATATTTTATGTTGGAATAGGATGTCTATTATTTGTTCCCCTATTTAAAACATTGACCAACTTACCTCCTTATATGGGTATGTTTTTAAGTTTAGGTATTATTTGGACATTAACTGAATTAATACATAACAAAAAGCACGTCAATGAAAAAGGTATTTTATCTGTTAGCCATGCCCTTAGAAAAATTGACACTCCTAGTATATTATTCTTTTTTGGCATACTGCTAAGTATTTCCTCTTTAGAAGTTGTTGGAGTACTTCCTCAAATGGCAAGTTCATTAAACAGTAGTATAGGTAATTTAAATCTTGTCGCTATATGCATTGGATTATTATCTGCGGTTTTTGATAATGTTCCACTTGTGGCAGCCTTACAAAGTATGTATAGCCTAAATGATTATCCTCAGGACCATTATTTCTGGGAATTATTAGCATTTACTGCAGGTACAGGAGGTTCCTGCTTAATTATTGGTTCTGCTGCGGGGGTTGCAGTGATGGGTATTGAAAAAATTGATTTTTTCTGGTACCTAAAAAAAATAAGTTGGATTGCACTGATAGGATTTATAGCAGGTGTTGCTACTTTTTTAATTCAACATTATTTGCAGTAGAATAGTTTTTAAAGGACCGCTCTAGTTTTTAATGAGCATTTGCAAAGTAGATAAAATGATACCCATCGTTGCGGGGCCGATACTCATTCCAGTAAGATACTCGCTGTGCGGAATTTTATTACTCATATCAAAAAAACTTGGCTTTACAATATAGCCTAGTGCGTCCTGTGATAAGCCTAAAATAAATTTAGGGCCCTTATTATCCATTAATGATTTTGTTGCTAGACTTAATGCTGGCGAAGATTCACCCGGATGTGTTGCAAAGCAAGCATCTCCTATGGTGAAATACGCAATTTCAGAGCTCACTGTTTTTCCAAAATCTCTTTTTATGATTCCTGCTTTAGATAACATTTGAAAACTTGGATTGGCCAATGGGAAATTAACTTTAGCTGAAGTAAAAAAAATATTTTTACTTGTACTTTTATTCTTTGTTAATTCATAAGCATATTTTCCTAATGAAGATCCATAGTAATTTGCATAATCATAGGTATGTGGAACTCCTTCTGGCTGTATCCATCCCCCTATTGCACCTTGTAAGAACATATTCACCCCACCTTGCGCTGAATCTAAATATTTATAATAACCCCATACATAATCCGAGCTTGCTGCAGTGCTGGCATCATCCATTATTGTTGGATGACAAGCAAAATTAGTAAGCATGGCAATGTTCTTACCTTTTGAATCACTAAACTTAATAATACTCACCGATCTGTCGAGTTCGCTAGGCTCTGAAATATTCTTTACCCAGTCTTCTCCAAATGAACCAGTTCCATAAGAGATGCTTACAGGCTTTCTTATTTCTGCGGCTTCCTTAATAGCTTCTACTGCCCTATTTACAATAAGTTGCATATGTTTATCATTCACACCTGAATGTGCTAAATCTTTCCCCCAAATACCTACTACATCTGGACCTGCATGGGTATGGGTAGATGACATAACAATATGTTCTGCATTAATGGAGGGAAGTTCCATTTTAATTTTAGCTCTTATTTCTTGTAATTGAGGATATAACAAGCCTATACAATCAAATGTAAGAATGGTAAGATTATTGTTACTATTACTAAGCACTACTGCTTTAACATAAAGGTTATCGTGCACATCTATAAAAGGTCGATTGGCTTTGCCACCAGCTATATATAAAGAATCTTTTTCTGGATTAATAGTTCTAGTGGCTGCACCTGCAAGAAAGTCTTGCGCAGAAGAAGTTAATTGTAATAGAAAAAATAGTATTAAAAAGAATATTTTATTTAACATAAGATTTATTTACACAAATGTTTTAAAATAGATTTTAATACTATTTTTCAATTATTTTATGATTAAAATGATCTAATAGGACGAACACTGAAAGTGGTACTCTTGTCATTAGCCGTTTGAAAACCATTGTCAAAAATTTGCGTGCATGCATTGTACTTACCTGTTTCAGTAGAACTCCAATAGCAAACTTCTCTAAAACCTCCAATGACTTTCATTTGTAAAAACAATTTATTTAATTCGTCTTTGCTGGGCAAATACCAATCATCATATCCACCCTGGTTTAAATTACTGCATAATGAAGCAGCATTTCCTGCCACAGAACATCCCGATGCAATATCTATGGTATTTTGACTACCGGTACCAATTGAAGAACGGCCAGCAAGGAATTTATCATTACATCCCCAAGCTACTTCACCCGGAAGGTCAGACACTGCAGCAATAATACCATGCTGTACATTGGCATCATATCCAGGATCTGAAGGGGTTAATAAATAAGCAATTTTACCTCCTTTGTAGTCCATTCCAATTTTTAACGTTTGTACTGCCTCCATCTCATTTTTGCTTTTTGCTGCATCACCCATTGCAGCCATCTCCTCCGTAGGTATTTCTCTAACATAAATATTTCTATAGTAGGCAAGCGTACCATGTGCTTGTAATTCAATTTGTTCTTTTTCAAAAATTGGAATACTGCGATCCCAATAATTTTCAAATGTGAGGTTGTCTACAGTTAAAAGGCCATTTAAATAAACAGTTACTTTATCCCCTTTCATGATAATGTGAAAGTTATTCCATTCACCCACTTTATTATCTGCGTATACCAAGGGCATACTTTTGTTCTTTAAATTATTATACAAACCCCCTGAACCCACTTGAGCACCCACTTGACGGTTCACAGAATCCCATATTTGTACTTGAGGACTGCCTCTTAAATAAATACCCGCATCTCCTTTTTTGGATATTTTCCAATCTACAAAAAATTCAAAATTGCCGTATTTTTTTTCAGTCACTATATTATCGCCATGTCCTTGAAATGCCAACAAAGCATTTTTTACCTGCCAATCTTTTTGCATTTGTTCATTGGCAATTTTTTCTGCTGCTTTTAAATCAGCGGCAGACATTTTATTTCTTTCAATAGGATTCGCCACCAAACCTTTCCAACCTGTTAAGTCTTTTTCATTAAATAAATTTTCAAATCCATCATTGAAAGAAGCACTACTCATTTGTGCTGTAAGTTTACTTTGCATTACTGCGCCCTCTTTTCCTTTTAAAAGAGGCAGGGCCCTTACTAAAATTTCTTTTACAGCAGGTCCTTTTATATTTTTTTCGTTTAAAGCTAATTTTGCCACCAATGTAGCCGCTACTTTATTGACTGTTTCATCATTTAATGATTTACTAATAAACATAAAACTTGTAAAACTAGGAATTAGAGAAGCTTCTTTAAGAATATTTCTTTTGGCAGCTGCATTTTTTGCATTTTCCATTTGATCTTGCAATTGAAGTAAACGCTGCGTGTTAGATGGCTGTGCGTTGACATTGAAAACAAAAAGCAAAACCGTAATGGTTAAATAAATTAATTTATTTTTCATATATGATAATTTTATTATACAATCTACGCTATTCTATTCAATACACAAATTTTATTTTGTATTGTGGTGGGGCTAATAGGCTTGCTAGCCAACATTCTACCAAAGAAGTTTTAAAATAATCTTGTTGAAGCATGAAAAAATCTTTACATTTAAGATGCCATTATTGTTCATCATAAATATCAATGAAAATGCAAATTTTATTCATTTTTTCTTGGCTGAATTTTATAGTTAGTTTTTTTGCTGCACCTTCTACTTCTATAGATAATGCTGCTACGGCAAAATTCAAATTAATTCCTGCTCCTAAAATTACCTTCAACTCTTTTGTGGATTGTAATATGGCGGAAGTATGGATAGAAGACACCTTTAGAATTTTTCCTGGCAAGTATGGCGAAGATCCATTATGGGGATACTCGAAAAATTTGAAATATGCTGATGGCAAAAATGCAGAAGAGGTTTTTAAAAACCCTCCTGAAAAGTTCATTGATCCCATAATGCCCCTAAACGTTCCCATAGGTCAGAAAGGATTACATGGAGCTGTATGGTTTGAAACTGTATACCAAGACAAAAAAGACCCATCGGGTAAAACGCTATTTGGTCTTTATCATAATGAAAACTATCCAAGTACACTTCCCTATGATACAAAAACAAAAGAAGGCTATAAAAATAAGTTGTGGCCACAGGGTTTAACTGGTCCTGAAAGTCCTGCTGCAGTTTGTCGCATTGGTATTATGAAGTCCATTGATGGTGGAAAAAGTTGGCAAAACAAAGGTATTATCATAGAAGACCTAGATCCTAGAATGATTCTAAAACCTTTTAATAGTTCTAATACTTTTGCGGGTGGTGTTGGAGATCCTTCAGCAGTAGCGAGTGAAGACTATTTATATATATTTTATGGCGAGTATGGATATCCTGGCATCTACAACGAAAAAACATATAAGGCTAAAACAGAATGGAGTGGGCAATGTATTAGTATTGCACGCATTGCTTTGAAAGACCTCAATAATCCTGTAGGAAAAACAAAAAGATGGGATGGAAAATCTTTTTCTATTCCCTATAATAGTTATGGGGTGCCTGTTCGTTCTTTACAAATTCCAATAGAGGAAGGCGGCGGACCGTCCTCCTCTCCAACAGGGGGTTTTCATTGGGGGCCTTCTGTAAGTTGGAATACTTATTTAAATTGTTGGGTAATGATGATGGGTAAAGTAGAGGGCAAATCATGGCAAGGAGATAAAATATATATATCCTATAATAAAAATAAAGATTTAGGAATTGGTAACAATAGTCAAGAATGGTCAAAACCAGCATTGGTATTTCAAAAGCCAGGCTATATTCTTTGGTACCCCTCTTTACAACCTTTAAATGACCCTTCCGATATTAAAGAAAAAAACAGTTCTGTTAAACTTGGAAAGCGTGCTCGTTTTTTTGTAAAACGAATTAAGCCAGGAGATGACGAATATGCTTCTGAACACATTATTGAATTTGAAAAGTAATAAACCGTCCAGGGGAATTGTATTAACTCAAATATCTTAGTGCAATTATTTTATTGTGGAACTTTTATTATGAATTTTAGGTAGAATCAGTTAACAAAGCTGTTAATTAATTGTAAATACCCCTTTTATAAGAACTTTTTTACTCGTTTAGATGTTTAACATTTAAACAAATTAAAATTAATTATTATGAAAATGAAATTATTATTGACGATGCTAATTGGAGGTATTATCTCTGCATCAGCTCAAAAAACAATTGTTGATGTAGCAGTAGGTTCTAGTGCACATACAACTTTAGTAGCAGCCGTAAAAGCAGCTGATTTAGTAGCTACTTTACAAAGTGCAGGACCTTTCACAGTCTTCGCTCCAACGAACGATGCTTTTGCTAAATTGCCAAAAGGAACTGTAGAAAGTCTTTTAAAGCCAGAGAACAAAGCTACGTTAGCTAAAATTTTGACGTATCATGTTGTAGCTGGTAATTTAGACGCAACTGCTGTTTTAAAGGCTATCAAAGATGGTAATGGATCAGTTACCTTGAAAGCTGTAAGTGGTGGTACATTAACCGCTTCTATTAAAGCTGGTAAAGTAATTTTAACAGATGAGAAAGGTGGAATGGCAACTGTTACTGCAACTGATTTAAAAGCAGGAAATGGTGTTATTCACGTTATAGATGCTGTTGTATTGCCAAAATAGTTTAAGAAATTGAGTTTTTGGTTAGGGCCCTTAGCAATAAGGGCCCTTTTTTATTCACTAAACAAAGTATCAGCAAGGCGCTTGTATGTTTTAAATTAGTACTACTTAGATTTAGAATAATAATTTTGTTGAACTTTTAGCTTTAATTTTTGAAATGTTAATTAACAAAGCTGTTAATTATTTGTAAATAGCCATTTGATAGATAGCATAATAAGGTTGTATGTGATTAATTCACTAATTTATTACTTAATTTAGAAATTGTTAATTAATAATTCTACATTGCAACAAATAAAAAAATATGTTTAAAAAGTTTACACTATCTGATTCTCTTATGCTTGTATCTGCCTTTTTATCTCTAATATTTTCAGAATATTTATGGTTTAATGGAGAAAGAGAAGCGGGCATTTTTATTGGGTTATGGGTACCTTCTATTTTAGGGTTCGCTATACTTTTAAAATTAATAAATAATCAAAAATGATTGAAATTATACCCTATTTCGCAGCCTTCATCACCCTCTTATTTGGAGTTGCATTTCTTCTAGCTTTGAATAAATATAGAGGCGAAAAATAAAGGCCAAAATATACAGCATGAATAATTTATTACATAAATCTGGTAATTATTTTGATTTATATTTCAATGCTAAAAATGTACGAAGAGTAGAATTGTTAATTCTCCGTTTTGCGGTTTTGGCTTTCCTTATTCATTTATTTATTATCTTTTTAGGAAATAACTTTTTATATTTTAAAAGTCTTGAGCATAGTTATTTAAAGGCCATATATACCCCCTTTAGTTTTATATTATTTTACGAGGTATTTCTACTTGTTATTATCATTCCAAAATCTATATCTGAATTCATAGGTAAGCAATTTGAAGTAATTACCTTAATTACTTTAAGAAGTTTTTTTCATGATATAGCAGAACTTGACTTAAAAAATTTAATTGATATTAATAACCCAGAGTTCATTAGTTTACTGTATGACTTAATAGCTTCCTTAATTATGTTAAGCCTTACTATTTTATACTATAAGATTTACCAAAATAACCGCAAATCAGAAATTGTTAATGAGCTTAATAATTTTATTAATATTAAAAAATTAGTATCATTAAGTATGATATTAATTTTATTGCTACTTAGTATAAGTAGTCTTTATATTTGGGGTGCAGCAATGGCGGAAGCTTTAAAATTAAATCAAAATTACCCTAATCCAAACACTGTATTTTACGCAGATTTCTTTTCAATTATGATTTTTGTTGACGTACTACTTCTAATAATATCCTTTATTTATCATTTTTCCTTTTTTACTATTTTTAGAAACGCCAGCTTTATCATAACAACCATTTTAATTAGAATGTCACTAACTATTGAAAAGCCAATGAATTATATAGTCATTTTGATTGGTTTTTTATTCTCCATCATCACTTTCTATTTATACAGCTTAAGAAATACAAAGAATAATTCGGTAGAATAATGAATATTATATTATTTGATGGTGTATGTAATTTGTGCAGTAGTACAGTTTCATTTTTGATTAAATACGACAAAAATAATATTTTCAAATTTGCAGCAAGTCAAACAAATGCGGGTGAAAATATTATACGTCAATATACTATTTTGAACGAGGGCAAATCGGTTATCTTCATAAAAGATGGCATTGTATTTTATAAATCGGACGCCGTTATTGAAATTGCAAAACAAATTAAGGGTTGGCCACATATTTTCAAATATGCCAGCCTTTTTCCAAAATTTTTAAGAGATGGCGTGTATAACCTCATTGCAAAAAATAGATACTCTTTATTTGGCAAAAAAGAAACATGCATGGTTCCTACTGAAGAGGACCGGAATAGATTTTTAAGCTAAAAGAGGCAGCACTAGAATTTACTTGACCACCATACCCACAAAATTAAAATAGGTTGGCCTACCAATAAGCGTATATAGGATAATGTTGGCGTAATGGTAATTGACCCTAGTGTAAAACTGCCTTTTTGAATAAAATAAATATGGGATGGGATAAAAGCAATTAACATTATTATAATACCCTTTACAGCTAAGGCGCGAGTAGTTTTAGGTATTAATAATAGTGCTAATAGTATTTCAGCTATACCAGATACTATATTTATTTCTTTGGCCCAAGCAGCTAAATAAGGCGGTATTATAGGTATATAAAAAGAAGGGGTCGCAAAGTGATTATATCCTGCAAATAGGTAAAATACAATTAGAAAAAAGAATAGTACTTGTTTAACAATTTTAATTGACATCTTTAATTGTATTTAATTTACTTAAAATATAGCTTGAACTTAATTTGAATTTCATTGTCGGCTTTCACAAATAATAAAGAGGGCCTTTTCACTTTAAAATCTTCCAATAATATAGGAAATGCACCTTCAAAAAATATATTCCCTTCTTTATCAGATTGCTTAGCATTAAACGAAATTTGTTTGGTAACTCCATGAAATTGTAACTGCCCGTTAACCATTAAGTCATTTTGATTGTATACAATACTTGTACTATTAAAGACGATATTGGGATACGTTAAAGCCTCAAGTACTTCAATCATATGACTATCTCTATTGGACAATCCACTATTGAAGCTACTCACTTTGGTTGAAATAGCAATTTTAGTAATTTTATTTACTGGACTTGCACTTTCCCAATTTGCTTGAATTTTTAATTTATCAGAAACCCCATCCCATTCATGCAGTTTATGACGCATGTGATAAGTGATAGTACTTTTTTCTGGCAAGGGCTGTTGTATAGGTTCTAGATGATATAAAAACGGAGATACGAATAGTAGAAATAAAGTTAACATAGTATATACTTTTAAAATTTTATAACAATCATGGAAGTTGCCATACTAGCAAATGTTGTATAGGCAGCTGCCCTATGCCAGGGCTTTAAGGAAGCATTATTTTCAATATTATTGCCTAAAATATTAGTAGCAATCATACCTGTCAAATGAACTACTGCTAACCATTTATGAATACGCATTGAACTTAATTTTTTATCACGTTGAAAAACCGCAGGTGGAGTGAATAAACTATTGACAGCCGTAATTCCATAACTAATGTTTACAGCAGTGCCTAGGTTTTCATGTAATTCTTTGACCTTGTAATCTCCCCTATACAATTGGCTTCCTACAAAACCTTGTGCAAGCATTGCTCCAAGTGTTATAAAACCTCCTAGTTGATGTACATTAAGCATTTTTCTTCTTAAATTCAGTTGGATGGTTCGCTCCTGAATCATATCTCCATTACCTAGTTTATTTTTCAATAAACCATGACTACCCCAAAGTATTGCTTGGGTAAACAACATTTTCTGCGGCGTTAATAAACTAGAGTCTATTTCATTGATATCCAAATTATTTTGCAAAACTGCCGTATCGTTTTGGGCCTGTAACTGATTGTTTATTAATAAGATAAATAAAATTGGGAAGGCGTAGTACTTAATCATAAAATGGGATTTGAATACTACCTAAATTTACGGCTATTTATTTACTCTTATTAAAAAACAAAGAAATTAAAGAAATTTGTTTTTAAAATTAAACAAAATTTAAAAATATTTGTTTTTGGTATTATAAAACCAGTAACTATGGAAAGAAAAGACTTTATCGAAAAAGTAGGTTTAAGTGGTGCAGCCATTCTAATTTTTGGTTGTATGCAATCCTGCTCCAAAGACAGCGATATGACTAGCAGTCCCAATACCCCTCCAAATTCGGGTGGTACAGGTGGAACTGGTGGAACAGGCGGGGGCGGATCAGCCAGTACCAAAGTAGACTTTACCCTAGATATTAGTACTGGTCCATATGACGTACTTCAAAAAGAAGGGGGATTCATTGTATACAGCGTAGCTAAGGTAATTATAGCTAAAATAGCAGGTAATGCATTCATTGCTGTAAGCTCAGTATGTACACATGCAGGTGCAACATTAGAATATGTAAGTAGCACTAATAAATTTTACTGCTCTGCACATGGCTCTAATTTTAATCAAACGGGGACAGTTGCAAATGGTCCAGCTTCTGAAGCTTTAAAACAATATAAGACAAGTCTTGATGGTACTAAGTTAAGAGTATACGAATAGTATATTTACTGAATACTTGACTGAATAATTATATGTAGAATTTAGCTGTTGAATTTTAGTTAGTTATGCTAAGACTACTGTAAGAAATTCTATAAACGCTCAAATGCATTTATCATAAACTTCGCAGTTTCTCCGAATTCTTTTCCTTTATTCATTCTATCTAGAGCGGCTCTTTCATAAGCAAGTTCTTCATTCTGCACCGTCAAAATGCCAAATATTATAGGGGTGGTGTGCATTGCAGAAAGCTGGCTAATGCCGTTGGTTACATATTGACATACATATTCATAATGGTCCGTGTCTCCTTTGATGATAGCACCAATGACAATAATGGACTTGTACTTTCCAGTTTGAATTAACTTATTTGCATACACCACTGTCTCTATTGCACCAGGGCAGTTAAAAATGGTGAATGGTAATTGTTGTTCAGTTAAATAAGTTGCACAGCCCTTTTCCAATAGGTCTGTAATTTCAATATTAAAGGCTGATTTTATAATGGCTATCATTGTATAAATTTATTTTAATTGAATTTTATGGTGTGTTTACCAATTTCAATTTTATCAGCTAAGTATTGTTGATTATGGCTAGTAGTTGTCACGCCCACCTGTAAAATGTTAAAGGTTAATCCAGCCTTAGTTAAAGCATTTATTTTTTCCGGATTATTACTCATTAAATAGAAGTCGTTTATATTAAGTGCTTTAAATATCCAAATGGCATCTATGTAGTTTCTACTATCTTTTGGAAGTCCTAATTTCTCATTGGCTTCATAAGTATTTAAGCCTTGCTCTTGTAATGCATAGGCTGCAATTTTATTTCCGATGCCAATACCTCTACCCTCTTGTCCTTTTAAATAAACAATATACCCATGGCCATTTTCAGCTATAAGAGATAATGCACTATGTAATTGCTGTTGACAATCGCATTTTAAACTACCAAAAATATCGCCCGTCAAACATTCACTATGAATTCTTACAATAGGTTTATTTTCGGTTTTTTTCATAGAAATCAAAACCTGTTCAACTCCAGTCAAAATATTTTCATATACTTCAATATCAAAATTTCCAAAGGGTGTTGGCAAACTAGACTTTGCAACAAAAAGTAAATGATTCTCCGTTTGATTACGGTAATCCACTATTTGTTGAATAGTGATTACTTTTAGCTCTAGTTTTGAAGCAAATTCAAAAAGGCCCTCTCTTCGCATCATATTGCCTTCAGCGTCCATTACCTCACAAATTATAGCAGCAGGTTGGTGGTTGGTTAATTTACATAAATCAACCGCTGCTTCCGTATGACCCTGCCTTACCAATACACCATTTGTTTTTGCGACTACTGGGAATAAATGGCCTGGCTTGATGAAGTCATTGGGAGAACTATTCGGATTTGCAATATGACCTGCTGTAATTGCCCTTTCTTTAGCAGAAATACCTGTCGTAATGCCAAAACTAGGATTGGCATCTATTGAGTCATAAAATGCGGTATGAAAGGGGTCCTTATGATTGGATGCCACAGGAGACAAATTTAACCTCTCTGCAATTTTTGGATCAATGGCAATGCATACCAAACCTTTTGCATGCGTTGCGCAAAGATTTAATTTCTCTTGGGTAGCAGCATCAGCAGGGAAAATGATATCCCCTTCGTTTTCTCTAGACTCATTGTCTACTACTAAAATGGGGTTACCATTTTTAAAATCCAATAAAGCTTCTTCTATAGTGTTGAACATATTTTATGACGCTTAAAATTCTCTTAAATTTCTCTTTTATTTAATAATTGCTCCGTGTACTTTGCCAAAATATCAAACTCAATATTTACATTATCTCCTTCTTTTAATAAGGACATATTTGTTTTTGAAATAGTAACTGGAATGATACATAACTCTATATCATTTTCAATTACTTTATTAATGGTCAAGCTAATTCCATTAATAGCAATAGACCCTTTATAAACAATATATTTAACGAATTGTTCAGGAACAGTAATAGTGAAAAACCAAGCTTTTTCACCAGCAATGACCTTTGCTATTGTAGCCGTCGCATCTACATGCCCTAATACATAATGCCCTCCTAAATAACCTGTGGGCTGCATGGGCAGTTCAATATTAATTTTAGACCCAACTTTATAATGGCAAATAATTGTTTTATCAATACTTTCAGTTGAAACAAAAAATGATAAATAATTACCCTCAATTTTAGTAACCGATAAACAAGCCCCGTCAATAGCAACACTGTCTCCTATTTGTACAATAGAAGCAAATTTAGCTGCATCAATGACAAGCTCCCAACCTAGTTCGTCGGGCAAAATTGATTTTATAAATCCTTCAGATACAATTCCTGTAAACATATGATTATTTCTAGGTAAATTTGAGACGCAAAGATAATCCAAATGACTTCAGCCGACTACTTACATACTGCATTTTTATTAGCGAAAAGAGCAAATTCTAAAAATATAAGACCCAACCCTTTTGTGGGCGCCATTGTAGTGGATGATGAAGGAAAAATTATTGGAGAAGGCTATCACCAAAAGGCAGGAGAAGCGCACGCTGAAGTATTGGCAATCAATGATGCCTTCGCAAAAAGTAAGGATTTATCAAATAGCACACTATACGTAAGCCTAGAGCCCTGCTCACACAGCGGCAAAACGCCCCCTTGCACCCATTTAATACTTGAACATAAAATACCCAAGGTAGTCATTGGCTCCATGGACCCTAATCCATTAGTTTCTGGCGCTAAAGAATTAACGGATGCTGGCGTAAATGTTGAAATTTGTATACTTCCAGAGATTGTTGAATTAAATAATACATTTAATATTAATCAGCTAAACAAAAGGCCAAAATATATTTTAAAAGCTGCTACCACTTTAAATGGGAAAATTAGTGACAGACTTGGAAATAGTAAATGGATATCTAATGATAAAAGCAGAAACTATGTACACCAAGTATTAAGAACTAATGCAGATGCTATTTTAACCACCGCTACAACAGTGATAAAGGATAATGCAACTATGAATATTAGAGTAGATGAAACCAAGGAATTAAACCTAATTATTATTGACAAACAATTAGACATTTTAAAAGAAGAAAATAAAGCATTAAATATTTTTTACAAAAGAGAGAAAACAAAAATTTATTTAGTGACCAATAAAAAAATTGAAAATACGTTGCCCAAGCATGTTGAAATAATTAATGTTAATATGCACGAGGAAGAATGTGATTTAAATGAACTAAGTACTTTTTTATTAAATAAAAATATTTGTGAAGTACTAGTGGAAGCTGGGGGGAAATTAAATGCATCTTTACTAAAAGCAAAAATAGTAGATGAGCTAAATATATTTATGGCGCCAAGTTTACTTATTGACAATAGTTCCATTAACCTATTTAATTCAAACGAATTACAAAGCATTGAAAATAGTATTCAACTTTCATTACAAGAAACACAAAACTTTGACAGCGATATAATGATGAAATATAAAGTATTATACTAAATCAAAAAGCTGAAATAATAGCATATGGAACAAAAGACAACCCTTTCAAGAAACATTACTGTAGCAGGTTTAGTAGCTACAGGCATCTCCTCCATGATTGGTGCTTCTATTTATATTGTTCCCTTTATGTTGCAAAAAAATATACCCGGTATTGGCCCTTATTTACTGCCTGCTTTTTTTGTTGCTTCTATTCCCGCTGTATTTGCTGCACTTACTTATGCCATTTTAGCGAGTGCTATGCCTAGGGCTGGAGGTAGTTATGTATATGCCAGTAGGTCAATTCATCCTTACTGGGGGTTTATAGCCAGCTTTGCCCAATGGTTTGGTTTATCCATTGTCATTGGGGTTGTGTCTTATATGGTCGTGCCTTTTTTTAGAGATGTATGCGCCGCTATGAATTGGATCCATCTTGTTCAATTTTTTGAAAATAGCAATACCAAATTATTCTTATCCTTAGCTTTATTATGGCTTTGTATTGGCGTCAATATTTTTGGGGTCAAAACTTATCAATTAACTATTATTGGTCTGGTTATTATTACTTTTATTTTAGCCAGCATTGTAATAGTCGCTGGATTTATTTATAGCGAAGAGGATTTTATACAGGGTGTACTAAATAAAGATGGAATAGTGATTACACATCTGCAAGGTAAATTCAATTGGCAGCAATTTATTTCTGCCAGCGGCATTTTATTTGCAAGTTTTATTGGCTTTGATTCTATTGCCCAAGCAGGTGGAGAAGCAAAAGATCCAAGTAAATCATTGCCCAGGGCCATTATTATCACTATAATAAGTGTAAGTTTATTTTATTTATTATTTACTTTCAGTGTTTATAAAATTGCACCTTGGAATTTTGTTCAAGATTTAGCTAATAAAAAAGATATATCAGCCACTACCTTATTGAATTATGTATTGCCTCCCTTTTGGTCGGTATTAATAATGCTAGGCGCTTGCATTGCATTATTAAAAGATTTACCTTCTATGATATTGTCGGTATCTAGACTACTATTTGCCTGGTCTAAAGACAAATTGTTTCCGCCCTTTTTATCCAATATACACCCTCGCTATAAAACACCGCATTGGGCCATATTCTTTAGCGGCATCGTATCTAGCCTTGGTATATTAGGTAGCCATTTTGCTAGTGATATTTTTTTAGGCATCGATATTATGGTCATTGCCATGCTGGTCAATTTTATTTTGATTTGCATCTCTGTTTTACTAATTCATCAGAACAATCCATTACTAGGTAACCAAATTACCGTTGTAAAAAATAAGGGGTTACAAAAGCTAATTGCTTTATTTGGATTAATTAGCCTTACTGCTTTACTCATCATTAATATAGTGAATGATGTAACTGCTTCCAAAACTGCATGGTATTTTCATGCCACTTATGTATTTACAGCAGTCATGATACTCGCTAGTATTATTTTTACTATCTTTTGGAATCAACTAAAAAAATCAGGTACTTTTGATGCAGACTATTTTAAAAATTTACCTTCAGAATAAATCGAAAGATAAATACTATGACTACTACAAAACTAAGCGACTCTCTCACTATTTCTAAAGTACTTATTGGCTTATGGCAGGTGGCCGACTTGGAAAGAAACAACCAAAAATTAGACCCTCTAGTGGCCGCCAAGGCATTGCACAGCTACTATGAGCAAGGGTTTACCAGTTTTGATATGGCCGACCATTATGGATCTGCTGAAGAAATTTCGGGTGTGTTTAAAAAAACCTATGGACTTAAGGACATTCAACTATTAACCAAATGGGTGCCAAGCCCAGGAGCAATTAGTCCTTCGCAAATTCAAGAAGCAGTAAAATCATCTATAAAAAAATTACAAGTTGAGCAAATTCAATTGCTTCAATTTCATGCTTGGAATTATGCCGACCCAAGCTGGTTGGATTGTTTGTTTGGTTTACAAAAATTAAAAGAAGAAGGATTAATTGCCAATATTGGACTAACCAATTTCGATGAAGCGCATTTAAATATGGTGATACAATCAGGCATCCCTGTAGTGAGCAATCAAATATGTTATTCCTTATTAGATCAACGCGCTGCCCATAAAATGACAACTACTTGTTTAGCAAACAATATAAAAATATTGGCCTTTGGCACAGTGGCAGGTGGGTTTTTTAGCGAAAAATGGCTTCACCAACCTGAACCAGCAATCAATGAAGCCTTGACCTGGTCGCAGATGAAATACAAAAGATACATTGATGCCGCAGGTGGATGGGATTGGTATCAAACATTATTGGCAAGCTTAGATAAGATAGCAAAGAAACACCAAGTATCTATTGCCACTATTGCTAGTACTTATATCAAAGACTTACCTGCAGTAGGTGGTGTAATTGTAGGTGCGAGACTGGGTGCATCAGCACATATTGATGAAAATAAAAAAATTCTTACATTAACCCTTTTAGAAACTGAGCGTGAAGCAATCAAAAATATATTGGCTCAAGGGAAAAGTATTCCAGGTGATTGTGGGGATGAATACCGTAAGCCTCCCTATTTAACTGCCAGTGGCGATTTAAGTCATCATGTAAAAGAAATTGCTTCGCCGTATCCAACCATAAAAGATGCCAGTGGAAAAACCAAGGCTTTATCAGGGACTAGTTGGGAAACTATGGCTGGCTATAGTCGTGCGGTGCGTAAAGGCAATAGAATTTTAGTTTCAGGAACCACGGCCACACATGGTTCTCATTTGATTGGAGGAAATGATCCTGCCGCACAAGCTCATTTTATTTTTGATAAAATTGAAGGCGCCATTCAATCCTTAGGCGGCAAATTAGAAGATGTTGTACGCATCAGGATATTTATAAAAAACATTAATCAATGGGAAGCCATTGCTAGGGCGCATGGACAACGTTTTGCGCATATACAACCAGTTAATACAATGGTTCAAGCAAATTTAATAGGAGAAGAATATTTAGTTGAAATTGAGGCAGAAGCCATAGTAGAATAAAAAAAAGGACCCAGGATGAAACTGGGTCCTTTTTTTATTTATAGTGATAGCGTTTATAGTTGTAGCGCTGAGATATTGGCATTTTTAAATTGGCTATTAAAAAGTTTAATGGCCTCGTAAATTGCTTCTAATTTTGCTTTCTCATTATTCCAGCTAGCTTGTAAGTCCGCTAATTTATTTTTTACCCCGCTTGTTACCACTGGGTCACTTACATCTACCAAGCCTTTGATATAAAAGAAATCAACATTTAATTTGCTTGGCCAATTAATTACATCCTGTCCATTCTGTGTTCTACTTTCTACAATATTAGTTTCCCATGTATCTATTTTCTTAATTATGCTAGTAGCTTGATCTGTAATTGTTTTGGCGTCGGGAATACTCGCTAATGTTTCAGTGTAATATTGTAATTGCTTTTTTACTTTTCTTAAATTATTCACTGAAGTATGAATATCCTTAATGCTTTTACTAATATTTGCAAGTGTATTTTGTTGAAATTCCCAATCTTCTTTATTTGCTTTAATAAATGGATTTGGTAAGACTGTAATTGTAGTGCTGCTTGTTTGTGCTTTCGAAGAATCGGTATTATTTGGATGAAGTATTATTTTGGCCTGATAAGATCCCGGAGCAACCGCATAACCAGCGTAACTGCCCAATACAAACACCCCATTTACATCTGGGCTCTCTGAATGAGTTCTAAAATTCCATAAAAATCGATTGTGCCCTTTTTTGCTACTTAATAAAGTTTCTGGCGATGGCCCTCCAGGATACTTTTTGTAATTATCATTTTTTATATTGGTATACGTTCTAATAACTTGTCCGTTACTTCCAATAATTTCTAATATTACCGTATCCTTTTCGTTGAGTGTTGTAGGTAAATAGTAGTCTAGTATAACTCCTTCTGGAGCATTTTGTCCTTCTCCATTTTTTTCTGGCAAACCATCCCCTGAACCATATTTATAAGCAGGCTTTGGCATCATTAACTTCACTTCTCCTATATTATCGAATGTAGTGTTTTGTTGAATGGCGCCTACATCATCTAAGATCCAAAAAGCCCTGCCTGCAGTGGCCGCTACCAAATCATTGTCTCTGATCATAATATCGGTAACGGGAACAATAGGTAAATTTAATTGCATTGTTGCCCATGTATTACCTGCATCATTAGAAATATAAAAGCCCCTCTCGCTACCTGCGTATAAAATATTTTTTTGCTTTTTGTCTTCTCTAATTACTTTTATAAAATCTGCTTCTTTAACACCTTTATTTATTTTTGTCCATGTAAGGCCATTGTCAGTTGTCTTATAAGTATAAGATGCGTAGTCATTTAATTTATATCTAGTAGCACTAATATATACTACTCCTTTATCGAAGGAAGAAGCCTCAATACTATTAATTTGAGACTCTTGTAAATCGGCAGGTGTAATATTTTTCCAGTTACTACCTCCATCAGTTGTTACATAAACCAATCCACAATCGCTTCCTGTATAAATAGTGTTGGCATCTAATGGAGATTCACTCACATAAAAAATAGTATTATAATTTTCTCCACCAGCACCTTCGTTGGTAAACGGTATACCGCCAGGTCCTTGTTTGGCTTTATCATTTCTAGTTAAGTCTGGGCTAATTGCTTCCCAACTTAGACCACCATTTGTAGTCTTTAGCAATACATTCGCTGCATGATATATTACTTTAGGATTATGCATAGAAGTGATAATTGGCGCATTCCAGTTAAATCGATATTTCATATCCTTAGGCTGAACTGCTAAATTTAAACTTGGATAGGCTTGTATATCTTTTGATTCATTTGTTATGGTATTTAACACCTCAATATACCCTTGATAACAACCCCCATATACTAGATCAGGTTTATTGGGATCAAAAGTTAAAAAAGCCGATTCGCATCCTGCTCCAGCTTTCCAATCACGCACTGTTATACCACCTGTATTATTTCTACTTGCAATAATGACTGAAGAATTATCTTGCTGACCACCATATACCTTGTATGGAAATGTATTATCTGTATTGACTCTATAAAATTGCGCAGTACTCTGATTCATAATAGAAGACCAAGTATTGGCTTGGTCATAACTAATTTCTCCACCCCCATCATCGGCTAACCCTATCTCATTGTTATTATTAGGATTGATCCACAGATCGTGAGTATCTCCATGACCCACTTTCACATTGGTAAAAGTTTTTCCTCCATCAATAGAACGCATCATTGGTGCATTTAATACATATACCAAATTTTCATTTTTAGTATCTGCATACACTTTCATATAATACCATGAACGCGAAGAAATATCTTGATTGTTAGATAACAATGCCCATGTTTTACCAGCATCATCTGAACGATATAGACCAGATTTTTTCTTTTCGGTTTCAACAATGGCAAACACACGATTTGAATTTACCCTAGAAACACTTAAACCAATTTTTCCCATTACTTCAGGCAAGCCCTCTGTTAATTTTACCCAAGTTTTTCCTTCATCTATCGACTTCCAAATGGCAGAACCTTTTCCTCCACTTGATACAGTCCAAGGAAAGCGACGATGCTCCCAAGCTGCTGCATATAATATGCGCGGATTATTCATATCCATTGACAAAGAAGCAATACCTGTGCTATCGTTTATATATAATATGCGATTCCAATTAGCGCCCCCATCTACCGATTTGTATACACCCCTTTCATTATTGGGTCCATGAACAGTTCCTTGTGCAGCTACATACACGATATCTGCATTGCTTGGATGAATAGCGATGTCGGAAATATGTCTTGTTTTTTCAAGTCCTATATTTTGCCAACTAACGCCTCCATTGGTGGATTTATACACTCCATCTCCATAGCTTGTCATTACTCCTCTTACAGCATGTTCTCCTGTACCTACATAAATAACATTTGGGTCAGACTCTGAAACAGCAATATCACCCACAGATCCTACTTGGAAAAAGCCGTCCGATATATTTTTCCATTTAATACCCCCGTCTTTTGTTTCCCATACACCACCCCCAGTATAGCCTGTATAAAACTTTTTTGAATTGTTAATTACCCCCGTAATGGCATTTGCCCTTCCCCCTCTAGTAGGCCCTATATTCCTCCATTGTAAATTTTTAAATACTGAATCTAGAATTGGCTTAGTAGCTTCAATAGTAGTAGTAGTATTCGATTTTTTCTTCTGTGCTTGAACACTTAATGACAAAAGGAGTAAAAGACAGATAATTGGATTTTTCATATTTATGAACTTTTAATTTAAATATAGATAAACCCTAAGTTAGTAATTTTTTCAATCTCCTGCTTTTTACCCATCTTTTAACCAATAATTATAGTAAATTAGCTAGTACATTATTCATAATTCAACCTATAATACATGCTTAAGAAAATTATTTCATCGCTTTTTTTAATGCTTTCCTTTTTGCTAGTGCAGGGGCAGGCCAATTATTTCTACCCTAATAAAGGAAATTTTGATGCTAGTATACCTACCCCAGAACAATTTCTGGGCTATGCCATTGGTGAACAACATACAAGGCATGATCGTATTGTAGCTTATTTAAAAGAGCTAGATCGCTTATCCGATAAGGTTTCCTTTGAAATCATTGGAGAAACCTTTGAGCGTCGCGCACAAGTAGTAGCAATTTTCTCTTCTCCAGAAAACCATAAGAATATAGAGCAAATTAGATTACAACACTTATCCAATCAAACAAATGGTACTAATAATAAGGTTCCATTGGTCATTCATCTGGCCTATAATGTGCATGGCAATGAGCCCTCTTCAAGTGAAGCAGCCTTGTTAACTGCTTACTATTTAACTGCTTCTCAAAGCGAACAAACCAAAGAATGGTTAAATAATATGATTATTACATTGGATCCTGTTATAAACCCTGACGGCAGAGACCGCCACACGCATTGGGCGAATATGCACAAGGGAACACCTCCTGTTGCAGATCCTAATGACAGAGAGCACAATGAAATTTGGCCTGGAGGAAGATTCAACCATTATTGGTTTGACTTAAATCGTGATTGGTTCTTAGGTACTTTCCCAGAAACAAGAAATAGGATTAATTTCTTTCACAAGTGGCGCCCTTATGTACAAACAGACCACCATGAAATGGGCACAAATTCAACATTCTACTTCGATCCAGGTAAAGAGTCAAGTAATAATCCAATTGTGCCTGATTACTTGTACAAAAATATATATCCAAAATTTGGTGAATATTTTACCAAGGCAACTAACAGCATCGGCTCTATGTATTTTACCAAAGAAGCATTCGATAAACTATACCCTGGTTATGGTAGCAGTTATATTAATTTTTATGGTGGTGCTGGATTTTTATTCGAGCAAGGTAGTAGCCGAGGTCATGTGCAAGAAACAACCACCATTCCTATTACTTTTGGTTTTACTATACGTAATCAGTTCACCGCATCTCTAGCTACTATCACCGCATCTTTAGCAGAGAAAGAAAGTTTAATTGAATTACGTAAGCAGTTTTATGTAACAGCAAAACAACAAGCCACAAATTCAATTATTAAAGGCTATAGCTTTGGCGACGCCAAAGATTTTAATAGAACAAAAGCATTTATTGATTTATTACTATTGCACAAAATAGATATTTATAAAGTTCCCAACTCGACAGATTATTTTGTACCTACAGCACAGGATAATTATATTATGGTAAAAAGTATTTTTGAAAATCAAATTACTTATAAGGATAGTACCTTTTACGACGCTTCTACTTGGAGTTTAATTCATGCTTACGGACTTCCTTTTACCGAAGTGAAGTCTAGTATGGTTTTAGCTGAAAAAGTAAATGCACCTCTCGTTATAAATAATTCACCCATTGTAAAAAGTAATTATGCTTACTTGGTAAACAATACAGACTATAATATTCATCAATTCATTTACGCGTTGCAAAGTGAGGGTGTTTTTGTACAAACAGCTACCAGAACCTTTAGTACCAGCATCAATGGAGAGAATAAGAATTTTGGATATGGTAGTATTATCATTTCTGTTCAACAACAAAAAGTTGGAGCAGATGAGTTATATAATATAATTAGCAAAGCCAGTGTTGCTGCCAATATAAAAGTGCATACAGTGGCTACAGGGTATAGTAACTCAGGCATTGACCTTGGAAGCAACTATATAAAAACGCTGAAAAAGCCGGAAGCAGCAATGATTATAGGAACCGGCGTTGCCGCTTCTGAAGCTGGCGAAATATGGCATTTACTAGACCAACGCTTGCATATGCCTATTACTAAAATAGATATTTTAAATTTCTCTAGAGTTCGTTTAGAAAGGTATAATACACTCGTTATGGTTTCAGGTGCCTATAACTTTTTAGATAAAAATAGTGTTGATAAAATTAAAGCCTGGGTTCAAAACGGCAACACCCTTATTACTATAAAGTCTGGAGCCGATTGGGCCATTAAAAATGGATTTACTAAATTCAAATTAGCAGTTGACTCCAGTACCACAAAAGGAAGATTTGATTACGATAGAGCAAGTGATATGGAGGGTGCGAAAGCCTTAGGTGGCTCAATTTTTTCTATAGACCTTGATACCACGCATCCCATTGGATATGGATTCTCTAAAAGAAAAGTTTCTGTCTATAAAAACAATTCTACCTTCTTTCAAAATAGTACAAGTGCCTATAGTACGATTGCGCAGTATACTAATACTCCTTTAGTAGGTGGCTACCTACATCCTAATTCTTTAAAAATGATTAAAAATTCACCCTCTATCTTAGTAGGCGCTGAGGGAAGTGGAAGAGTCATTTTATTTGCAGACGAACCAAATTTTAGAGGAACTTGGTATGGGACAAACAAATTATTTTTAAACGCCTTATTCTTAGGAAGTATTATGGCAGCCCCTGGTGCAGATTATTCAGAAGAAGAAGACAAACATTAATTAAAAAAATTACATGAAAATAAATTTATTTAAAACAGTATGTTACATAAGCATTTTTTTACTAAATGGACTTGAATTAAGTGCTCAAATGTTTAATGTAAAAATTAATAATAATTTACATACTGAAAATTTTGACGGAAGACTATTATTACTTTTTTCTAATAACAATGCAGCAGAGCCAAGATTCCAAATTAGTGACGCGCTTAGTACCCAAATTATTTTAGGTAAAAATGTAGACCAGTGGGCCATTGGATCAACGCAAAGTATTGCACAAGAGGCCTATGGTTTTCCGAAAGAAAGGCTTAGTGATATACCAGCAGGAGACTACTACGTTCAAGTACTTTTGCATAAATATGAAACTTTTCACCTTAAAAATGGTAAAGTAGTAAAACTGCCAATGGATCGTGGAGAAGGCCAACATTGGAATTTAGCACCTGGTAATATTTATTCAAAACCAATAAAAATTCATTTTGATCCCAAAAATACAGAAGTAGTTCAATTAACTATTGATCAAATCATACCCCCCATCATAGAACCAACTGACTCAAAATATATTAAACATATTAAAATTCAAAGTAAGTTACTAACTGAATTTTGGGGCAGGCCAATGTACTTGGGTGCACATATTTTACTACCTGAAGGATTTGATACGCATCCAAATGTGAGATACCCATTGGCAATTTATCACGGACATTTCCCTTCAGATATTAGTGGCTTTAGTACAACGCCCCCAAACCCGAACTTAATTCCAGATACAAGTGCCCGATTTAATATAACTGGGTATAATAAAATACAAGAAGAAGAAGCCTATCAGTTTTATAAACAATGGACAGGGCCAAATTTTCCTAGAGTATTGGCCATAGAAATACAACATGCAACACCCTACTATGATGATTCTTACGCAGTAAATTCTGCAAATATGGGCCCTTATGGAGATGCTATTACTTATGAATTAATTCCCGAAATTGAAAAGCAATTTAGAGGAATTGGACAAGGTTGGGCAAGATTTACTTATGGTGGATCAACAGGAGGATGGGAAGCCCTTGCAGTTCAAGTATTCTATCCAAATGAGTACAATGGCGCTTATGCAGCATGCCCAGATCCAATAGATTTTAATCATTATACAACCATTAATATTTATAAAGACGAAAATGCTTACTATGCAAAAAGTGATTTCAAAGATTTAGCAAGACCATCGCATAGAAATTATTTAGGGCATGTTAGTTCTACCATCAAAGAAACCAATCAAAGAGAACTTGCTTTAGGAACCCATTCTAGAAGTGGAGATCAATATGATGTATGGGAGGCTGTTTTCTCTCCAATGGGTGAAGACGGTTATCCAAAAAGAATATTTGATAAACACAGTGGTACAATTGATAAGTCGGTTGCTGCCTATTGGAAAGAAAACTACGACTTAGCACATATTATTAAAAGGGATTGGCCAAAAATTGGTGAACAACTAAAGGGTAAAATTCATTTATACGTGGGCGATATGGATAACTACTATTTAAACAATGCAGTTTACACAGCCGAGGATATGTTAAAACAATTAAAGAATCCAAGTTGTAATTGTGTAATTGATTATGGAGATAGAGCAGAGCATTGTTGGAATGGTGACCATACACAGCCTAACTATATAAGCAGATTACGTTACCATCAAATGTTTATTAATAAATGGGCTCAGGAGGTAAAAACAAGAGCCCCAAAGGGAGTAGACTTAAAATCTTGGCTTTACTAATTGAATACTTTGTAAAAAACAGGGTCTACTTCTTAGTCCATATTTCGTAAATAGGATCACCTTTTGAACTAAGGCCGCTATGGTGCCACTGCTCATTTTCAACTTTGCCAGTGAAACTAAGTGATGCCCCCACCCTAGAAGAATCACGACTAAAGAACTCAATGTTCTCAGTATAGTTTCCATTGACAAAACTATAGACACCACCTCCAGTTCCAGAAAATTCACCTGTTTCAATATTGATAGCTATCCACTGAAAACGATTCCCCGTTAGTAATTTGTAAGTACGCCTAGCTCTAAGTGGATTTTCTGTAATTTTATCTCCATTTTTTCTTCCACTCATGCGCCAGTTTCCTGCCAAAATATTTTCTCCTTTATCTATTATTTCATGGTCCTTTTTTACAAATACAATTTCCTTTGTTTTACCCACTGCCGCTTTATCTCTTGAATCAAAATGAATAGTAATAAGGAGTTTATTTCCATCTTTAACAAATGGGCCGCCCCAGGTATAATTAAATACTTTCGTATCAACATTATACTTGGTTTCAACGAAGTAGCCATCCATTAAACAAATAATGACATCTTTATCTTGTTTAGATACATAAGCTCCTTTTAAGGTTGGTTGCGCTTGAACAGATAAGCTACATAGTATAGCTATGATGAAGTTGATTGTTTTCATAGTATAGTATTTATTTGAATTATTTGATTACACTTACTTACTAAAATAAGCAAAGAAAACCATTATTTTCGTCAAAATTTTAAATATGCCATTTTACAATTACCAAATGGAATTCAAAGGCGTGTAAGTAAAATTTTTAAGCAATAATTTTTCAGAGGTAATAAAATTAATTTTAGAGAACTTTTCATTTGGAAAAAGAACGCTTGTAAGAACAGATAAGCCATTGTCTGCAAATACTTCTATGGAAGCTAGATCAAGATAAATTGATAAAGAAATTTCATCTGATGAGGACAATCTTGGCGCGTAGTTCATTCTAGCAAAATTTTTCTGAAAATCGGTTTTTCCAGCATTTCTTCTATCAAGAAAGAACTGATTTTTATCTTTACTATAACCAACTACTACTTTTTCATTTAAAGTATTTACTAATTCAATGGAGAAGTCACTCTTATTGGAAAGCACTAAGTTAAACTTACTGGGTACTTCCATCTTTCCAATTTTATCTGTTAAATCAGATGAACCATTAATTGTTAGATTATTAATAACAATTGATTTCTTTTCCATTTTTTTAAGTTCTGGAACTGGTGTACTAGTAATATAATATTCCTCATTTATCTTTTTCAAACCCAACTCTCTTGGTAGGGTAAATGCATTTCTAAATTTTTCTGTAGGTACAATATTTGCATATTCCCAATTACTCATCCATCCAATGAATAATTTTCTGTTCCCCGTATTAGACCATGTAACACCCGCATATTCATCAGGACCATAATCCATCCATTTAACTTGCTTGTAATCACATTTGAATTCTTTACCATTAAAATCGCCCACAAAATATTGAGTAGCTGAACCGCTATTGGGACCACCAGGGTTTATATTCACAATTAAAACCCAAAAAGTTTTTCCTTCATATTGTATTGGAAATAAATCAGGACATTCCCAAACACCATCATGAGACCCAACTGTTTTGCCAAAATCACTTAATTTTTCCCAGTTTTTTAAATCAGAAGAAGCATAAAAACTAATTTGATCATGCGCCGCAATGGATGCAACCCAGTTTTTAGTTTGCTCGTGCCAAATTATCTTTGGATCTCTGAAATCTCTAACGCCCGGGTTTTTTAAAACTGGATTTGACTGATACTTTATCCATGTTTCGCCTTCATCCAAACTATAAGCAATGCTTTGGCTTTCAACATCAATTACGCCCGCTTTCTCTTTTTTCATGTCATGGCTAGTGTACATAGCCACAAGGGGTATAATCCCATTTTTACCAAGGCCGCTTGTATTATACTTATCAACCACAGCACTTCCAGAAAATATCAATCCTAGGCTATCTGGATAGATGGCGATTGGCTTTCTTTCCCAATGCACTAAGTCATTACTTGTAGCATGACCCCAGCTTATATCACTCCATACGCTTGAGTTTGGACTATGCTGGAAGAACAAATGATATTTACCTTTATAATATACCATACCATTAGGATCATTGACCCAGTTTTTTTCAGGAGTGAAATGAATTTGTGGTCTATACTTTTCATCAATATCATTCGATTTAGTTTGTGCATTTATCGAACTAATAAAGAAAAAGAAAGTAAATACTAAATAATAAAAAGTAAATTTTTTCATAGAAAAATATGGTAATGTATTTTATTTAAACAGATTAGAAAATGGAAATAAAGAAGGTGTTCTACGAATATACTGTTGATAGCTGTCTAAATGACCCCATTTCTCCATCCCTGAAATTTCTAAAATTCTAACACCACTTATATAAACAAGTAAAATATAGGTAAATAGTGGAGAGATTAAAGTAATATACTGCCAGCCTGATAAGGATGAAAAGGACATAATAGAAATACCCAACCATAATGTAATCTCACCAAAGTAGTTTGGGTGTCTTGAGTAAGACCAAAGCCCTTGCGCAATAAATTGATCCTTATTGGTAGGATATTTACGGAAGCTGGACTTTTGCCAGTCGGCAATAATCTCTACAAGAAAACCGAAAATAAAGATAGCCATGCCAATATAAAAAACCCCATTTTGAACTACCCCATTTTTACTTGCAATGGCTGTTAAGGCGCACATTGAACATATAGAAACCCACATCCCTTGTAAAGTCCATGTCATGAAGAATCTTGTTGGCGAAGGCTTAATGAGTTTAAACCTTTTATCTTCTCCAGCTTTATGAATTCTTGTAAATAAGAAACTCCCTAAACGGATCGCCCATAGGATGATGCAAGAAGCTAAAAGAATACTGGCCATATTTACATTTATTGCAGCATAACTATGGTAGCTTATAAAAATTACAATGAATATGTAGGTAAAACTTCCCGTTAGATCATAGAATTTCTCAGTTTGAAATAAATAAGCAGGAATAAATAAAATCCATTGAATAAGAAAGGCAATTAATACAGCTTGCTGAATCAGCGCTAGTCCGGTTAAAAGGGCAATGCTATATGCAATGGAAAAAGCGATGAGGGAAAATAATAAATTAAGTAGTGATTGCTTCATAATATTTTAACTATTTATAAATAGTATTTTTAAAGGCTATCAAATATTTTTATTAAATAAATTTATAAATAATAAATAAAATTAAATATACTACTAAATAGACTCGATAGTAATTTCTTGTTTTGAGATAATCTTTATTATCTGGATACATATTACTAAATAAACCTATAATCTCTTTTTTGAAAAGAGGTTTAATGTTTATTTTCCAATCGTCAGTTTGGTATACAATTTTTCTAAACTTACTCCTAAAATAGGTGCTAGGAATACCCCAAATAATCAAAATGATAAGTACTATTTGCATATCTGTCATAAATAAAGATATTAATATTTAGCCCTAATTTAACCCTATGTTTTCCTCACAAAAAAAGGACTTCCGGTTTATCGTAAGTCCTTGATTTTCATTTATCCAAATTGATCCCTTTTCCAGTTCACACTAACCTGAGAGCCTTCTGCCATAATGATAGAATTGGGTGCTTGATTGTTTAAGTTAGAAAAAGCATCTCCATACATGGTTCTAAAATCACAATCAATATTGTTATTTAATATTTTGTGTGTCATCCACCTTGGGTGGTGAATCCTATACTCCTGTGTTCTGGAGGGTGATAGTTTCGTAAATCCAAAATAACGTTCAAAAATAAACTCCTCAATACTAGATGGCTCTATTTTATATTTGTTATTATCAGATTGAACTGTAATTGAATTCCATTTGTTTTTCATCTTCCACTCATAATTGATATGCTTGTGTTCTCCAATATCAATAGTATTTTTAGTTGGAATAGATATATAATGTTCTTTATATAATTTATTGGCCAATAGTGCCACAATTTTAAATGGCACCGTTTCATTGATAAACACTACCCCTTTTTTTATTTTCTTGCCTTCTACCTTACGCACATAAAATCTGAGATTAATCTCTTCAAATGATCCAAAGAACGGGATAGGCAGGCCAAATAAACTTGTTTCCTTAAACATAAATCCAACAAGGCTTACATAGGTTTTATACTTATAAAAGTCTAATTCCACCCCCTTTGGTAAATAAGGTTTTAAGATAGAGGGTTCCACCTCATAGTTGGCCATAATTAGATTTTCCCAATTTGCCTTTAAGAAAGTATTCGACATACTTTTAGAACAATATTAAGTATCAATTGTTCACTAGATAAGGAACTGTTATATTTTATCTAATAATAAAATGAGGTGCCTCCTTTTATTTGATCCTTAAAATATCATTTAATATATCTTGTTCAACCCTTTTTAAATAGGTAGTTCTTTTTTCCTGAGACACAAAAGGTACACTCCAAAATTGGCGAGTTTTTGTTTTAAACCAACCGAATACAAATGAATACACACCCATAATTAGTCTCAATTTAACTGAATTAAGGTATAAAAATAATACGGGTAATCCAGGGGCTCCATGTGTAAGATATGTTCTAACTTTTTTATGACTAAGCAATGGTTTTGGATAACCATATAGTTTTGAAATAGGTATAAAATTATAAGCAAAACCAGGAGTGAAAATTTGATCAAAGAATGATTCCAAAGCAGGTGTTGTTCTGAACCACCAAATGGGTGATATAATATAAATTCTATCAGTCCAAGTGATAAGATCTTTATACTCTTTCACTTTTTCTTCTCCGAAACTAAAACTACTATTTTCTTCGTAAAGGTCTATAACACGAACTGTTTCATTTTTAGCAGTTAAGGTTGTTTTGATAGTATTATAAATACCATTATAACAAAAACTTTTTTTATCTGGGTGTGCTATTATTATTAAGTTATTCAAAGTTGTAATTTTTATAATTTATTGGGTAAATTTTAAATAGAAACTATTATTATTTGTGTAAAGTTATAATAATTATAAATAGGAATCAAAATAGCAAAGGACTCCAATTTTTAGTTTACTTTACACTTACTATTTATAGTTTAATAATTTGCATCATAACTGTCCAAATTCTTTAACGATATACAAACCTATGAGGGATTTAAAAGCCGGAATTTATATCAAAAGTACTGCCGCGTTGAATGGTAGTTTCTTCGAGCATACAACCATTCTAATCGTTGAACACAATGAAGAAGGAACTATAGGGTTTGTAACCAATAAATTATTTGGCAAGTCGCTGCATGAACTAATTGAATTCAATCACAGTAAACCATTTCCACTAATGGATGGTGGCCCCGTTGATAGAGATCACCTTTTTGTATTGCACAAGCGACCCGATCTCATTGAGGAAGGCAAACAATTACCCAATGGTCTTTATTTCGGTGGCAATATGGAGCAAGTGATTGAAGCCATCAATACCAGTACTGCTAATCAAGAAGAAATTCAAGTTTTTATCGGCTATTGCGGATGGGATCTGGGAGAATTGGAAGCGGAAGTAGAAGAGGGAAGCTGGACATTCAGTTGAATTTAGACCATTTTTTTACTTAAATTCATGTCCTCTAAATGTATCCCTACTATGCGTTTTATACTTTTTTTTCTTTTTTTATCTAATCTTACATTATCCGCTCAGGTGCTTGACTTCGATAAGTTATCGGCACTGAAGATTAGAAATGTTGGCCCTGCCAATATGAGCGGAAGAATCACCTGCATTGATGCATTAAAATCAAATCCAAAGATTATCTATGTTGGTGCTGCCTCTGGGGGTGTTTGGAAATCTGAAAATGGAGGATCGTCATGGAAGCCTATTTTTGATGAACAACCTACACAAAATATTGGTGCTATCGCTATTCAACAGAGTGATCCTAAAGTGATATGGGTAGGTACAGGCGAAGGCAATCCCCGTAACTCCATGAACCTTGGCATGGGTATTTTTAAAACTGAAGATAGTGGTCGGACATGGAAACATATGGGCTTGACAGCAACTAAAACAATCCATCGAATTATTATCGACCCCCGCAACCCCAATATAATATATGTTGGTGCAATGGGCGATCCTTTCACAGCGGATTCCAATCGCGGCTTATACAAAACCACCGACGGTGGCCAACACTGGAAACAAATTTTATTTTCAAATACTTCTTCTGGTGTAGCAGACCTTGTGATGCATGAATCAAATCCAGCTAAACTTATTGTTGCATTATATGAGCACCATAGAACGCCCTATTATTTTGTTTCTGGTGGAAAAGGTTCAGGTATCTATATCACTAACAATGGTGGTGCGCAATGGGAAAAATTATCAGATGCCAATGGTTTGCCAGCTGGTGAATTGGGACGCGTTGGAATTGCTATAGCACCTAGTAATCCAAATAGAGTGTATGCAAAAGTGGAAGCGAAAAAAAATGCATTGTACCGAAGTGAGGATGGAGGTATGCATTGGAAAATGATCAATGACAATGCTAAATTTACGAATAACCGTCCCTTTTATTTTCAAGATCTTGCAGTAGACACAAAAGATCCCGATCGTCTATACAATATATATCAACCTTTGTCGGTTAGTTATGATGGTGGTGTGAAGTTTGACCCAACACCGATGATACCGGCAGATGAAACAAAAGGAATTCATGCCGACTTCCACGCCATGTGGATTAATCCCAATGATGCACAACATTTTATTATTGGTGGAGATGGAGGCTTGGGCATTACCTACGATCATGGTAAGTCCTGGTATTTTCCAGAAACAATTCCTGTTGCACAATTTTATCATGTGAATGTTGATTACGAAACACCATTCAATGTTTATGGTGGTATGCAGGATAATGGAAACTGGTCTGGGCCTGCCTATACATGGAAGCGCGGGGGCATCCGAACATTGTATTGGCAATACTTGGTGGGTGGAGATGGTTTTCATATTGCGCCCGATCTAGGTGATGCAAGATTTGGTTATGGTACTTCGCAAAATGGAGATTTATATCGTTATGATAAACAAACGGGATATTATCAAAGTATTGCACCTACTGCAAAAGAGGTCTCAACCTATTTGCGATTCAACTGGAATGCTGGATTTGCAAAAGACCCATTCAATGAAAATGCTGCATACTATGGTTCTCAATTTCTGCACAAGACCACAGATAAAGGAAAAAACTGGAAAACTATTTCAACTGATCTCACCACTAATAATCCTGAACATCAAAAGCCCGATTATGGTGGATTAACGCTCGATGTATCCGGTGCAGAAAATTACAATACCATCATTGCCATTGCGCCAAGTTTTCTTGATAAAGATATTATTTGGGTAGGCACCGATGATGGACAAGTACAAGTCAGTGATAATGGAGGAATTTCTTGGAATAATCTTACCAAAAATATTATCGGACTACCTGATGGAGCATGGATACCACAAATACACGCTTCACGATTTGAAAAAGGTACAGCCTGGATAGTAGCAAATAATTATCGCAAAGGAGACTATGCATCCTACTTATTTATGACAAATGATTATGGTAGAACATGGAAAAATATACTTGATGCAAATCAAGTCAAGGGCTATACATTAAGTTTTATTCAAGATCCCGTGGAGAAGCAATTGGTTTTTCTGGGAACAGAAAATGGATTGTGGGTAAGTATCAATGAAGGAAAAGATTGGGTGCCCTTCAAAAATGGTTTTCCAAATGTATCAACGATGGACTTAGTCATTCAAGAAAAAGAATCGGCATTGGTGGTGGGAACCTTTGGTAGAGCCATATGGGTGCTTGACGACTTAAAGAGTTTGCGTGAAATTGTAAGAGGCAATACCAAAGAAAAAATAACTATTCTACCCATGAATGAAGTCATTCAAGTGAAGGGATTATTCATTGCACCTCCGGGCAATATCTGGACAGGATTCGGTACCACATTCGAGGGGGAAAATAGACCCTTCCAAGAAGCGTCCATTCCAATTTATATCAATGAGCTTCCTTCAAAAGAAGATAAGGTGGAAGGATTCATTATAAATAATAAAGGAGATACCATTCGAAAATTAATTGGACAAAATCTGATGCAAGGATTGAATTACATGCACTGGAAGCTTGATGAAGATCGCGTATACTTATCAGGGAACTATGATCCGAATGAATCAAGAGGTATTGCCGTAGTTCCTGGTACCTATAAAGCCTTATTCAAATACAAAGGGGTTCAGTCTAGCACCGATATCAAAGTAATCTCAGATCCACGCTTTAAGATGAAGGAAGAAGTAGATCAGGAATTATATCGATACAATAAAGCGATTAATACTGAAGTAGGAAAATTAAAGACTCTATTTAACTTGGTCAGTTCTTGGGAGAATGAATTGAAAAAAATAAATGAAAAATTATCTAAACAAGCTAAACAAGACAAATCATTAAAAAGGGTGAATGAGATGATGGATGCAGTAAAGCAATTGAAATTAGCTGGTAAAGATAGTCCTGGTGATCGTCAAGTTGGAGCATGGCAGAGTGTTAGAATTACTCCAGCTTCTGCAATCAATGAAGCAGAGAAAGTGGCGATGGCAAGATTAGATGTCCCGTCTGAACAGGATTGGAAGCGAGTAAGCGATGCAGCTGCATTAATTGACGCTTATCGTATACAATTAAGTCAGTTTGAGGTTTCAAGCTGGAAAAAATTTATCAAGGTCTATAAAATAAGCCGCTGATAAAATGGATTGATTATTATTTTAATTCTCTAAAAAGTACTTTATCTGCATAAAAAGTTCCAAACGGTATTAAGGAAGCTATAAATGCCATAAACATTTTGAATATGCTCCAGCGATGTAAAAATGAAACTTGAAGCAGTAAAAAAATATAAAGCACAAAAAGAATTCCATGAGCCAAACCAACAATGTAATTGGGCTGTGGTATAGAAAATTTATATTTTAAAATCATCGTAAAACCTAAAAGTAAAAACGAACAACCTTCCATAAATGCTACAATGCGTAGTCTCCCTAATGCTGTTTTCAATAATTTATTTACCATTACACTATATATTTTTAAATTAAGACTTTATAAAAACTAGGCAGTGCTGCCATGGAAGGTTATCTATATTTTTATCAAATCTAAAACCAGCTGCTTTAAATTCTTTAATAGCCTGCGCCTCACTCATTTTGTGAATGGTTTTAATGGGTACAGCTAAATCTTCGGACCTAAATTCTACAAGCACTAATTTACCACCCGGTTTTAATGCAGCTCGCATGGATAATGCCATTTCATAAGGATAAGAAAATTCATGGTATACGTCTACTAACAACATCATGTCAACGGAATTTTCTGGTAAAGACAGATTTTGTTCTGTACTTAATACAGGTACTATGCGCGACAATTTTTCCTGCTTGATTCTTTCGTTTAAATAAGCAATCATCTCTGGCTCAACGTCTACTGCAAAAACTTTACCCGTTCCCACCATTTTTGAAAGTAGTGCACTATGGTAGCCACTACCCGCTCCTATATCAGCAATAACCATTCCTGGTTTAACAGCTAAATTTTTTAATAATAGAGAGGTGTTTTCTTCCATTTCTCTTTCTTCCCTTTCTAGCCAATCTATTCCATAATGACTCATTACTTGTGCAATTTGTCTACCCATGTACCACTTATTAATTCCGTTGGGATCCCCAGACCTTAGTTTATAACGGTCTTGACCCAATGAAAATAAGCTCAGAGACAGAAAAGTAAAAAGCAGTATATAGGGTTTTAATGTAGGCATGGGACTATTTTGGATAACGAAGTTAATTCTATAAGTAATATTTTTTTATTTTTTATACTACCAAATGTTAGTATAATTGTACCTGATTTGACCTGAATTGGCTTTGTTTACCCTATAAGATTTATATTAATAAAATGAATACATTTTTTGACTATCAAAATACACAAGTAGCAAACTTACCCTTGCATCTTAGAAAGTATATTGTGCCTCAAGACTATGAAAAGTATACCCCTATAGATCATGCTGTATGGCGTTATGTGATGCGCCAAAATTATAGCTACTTAAAAAATGTAGCTTATTATCCATATATACCTGGTCTTAAAAAAGCTGGATTGACCATTGAGAAAATTCCAAGTTTACAAGAAATCAATGATGCGCTGACGCTTATTGAATGGGGCGCAGTCACAGTAGACGGTTTTATTCCACCTGCTGCATTCATGGAATTCCAAGCATACAGGGTTTTAGTGATTGCTGCAGATATTAGACAACTAGAACATATTGAATATACTTCGGCTCCAGATATCATACATGAATCTGCAGGGCATGCCCCTATCATTAGTGATACTAAATACAATCAGTACTTAAGTTATTTAGGCTCCATTGGAACCAAAGCGTTATTCTCTTCTAAGGATTATGCTTTATATGAATCCATCCGTGCGCTTTCTATTATAAAAGAAATGCCTAATGTAGATCAAAAGGAGTTAGCCGAAGCAGAAGCGCTGGTACTATACAATCAACAAAATTTAGGCGCTCCATCCGAGATGGCTTTGTTAAGTCGACTTCAATGGTGGACGGTCGAGTATGGCTTAATTGGCGATATTGACCAACCTAAAATTTATGGTGCAGGTTTGCTTTCCTCTATCGGTGAAAGTGCATCCTGTATGGATCCTAAGGTTAAAAAAATTGAATACACCATTGATGCATTAACTTATGGGTACGATATTACTAAAGAACAACCTCAACTTTTTGTTACACCCACATTTCAAAATTTAATTGATGTGCTTGAACAATTTGAGTCTACGATGGCTTACAGAGTGGGTGGACTTGAAAGCGTTTCTAAAGCCATAGAATGTAAAAATATTTGTACAGCAGTATTTAGTTCAGGATTGCAATTGTCTGGCGTGTTTAGTAAAGTATATACCGATGCCAATCATGCAATTAAATATATCAATACACAGGGACCAAGTTCACTTGCGTTTAAGGATCAACTCATAGAAGGCCATGATGTAAATTACCATGCGCATGGGTTTGGATCTCCTGTTGGTAAACTAAAGGGCGCGTCTAAGTCGTTAGAGGACTACAATACAGAAGATCTTGCATCGGCTGGTATTATTGTAGACCATGTGATTGCGTTGGCATTTGATAATGGTATTTTAGTTGAGGGAAAATTAGTAGGTCAGACTTATATGGAAGATAAATTGGTCTTACTCAGTTTTGCAGATTGCAAAGTGACAGACATGGAAGGCAATGTATTTTTTGAACCAGCATGGGGCATGTTTGATATGGCCATTGGCGATACCATTGTATCTGTATTTAATGGATCGGCAGATAAAAAAATATTCGAAGACCAATTGCATATTTCCGAACAACCTACCCACCAACAAAACTATACTACCAAGGACTTACATTATCAATCTTTATTTAAACAAATAAGAGTGTATAGAGAACAAGGCAAGTCAGATGATTCCTTGAATGAAATTTGGCAACAAATTAAAAATGATTTTAAAACAGATTGGCTTGGCACTATGGAGTTATTAGAATTAGCCGATACGATGCCAACACAAAAAGCATTAGCCAATGATTTGAGAACTTATTTGAATGCACAGTCTAATACTTATCCGGCTTATTCAAAATTAATTAAGGATGGCTTAAAAATAATAGATACTAAACTGAGGTTTGAATAATTGCCCAAGCAAGCTCAGTCTCGTTATTAGAGAGCGCGGCTTTAATTTGTTGAATTTTTTCTGAAGACAATTTTAATTCATTTGAAGCATTGAATACAGGTACCATATTGGTATTGGCTAATTGCGCTTTTTCATTAGGGGTGAATGAATCACTTTCTTTTATTGCATTAGGTAACTGATCAAATCCAATCCCTAATTTAGTATTTGGCTTTTCTACTTTAAATAAGTTTGCTTCTGTAATTCTTGCATACCAGTCTCCGCCAAGACGAGCCACTAAATCCAATTTAGCTTGATCAATTTGATTGCTTGCATCAAGGATAGATTCGTGTAAATGTATTTTTTTAATCAGTGCTATTACCAAGTTACCCGCACCTGCATTCTCTCCTAAAGAAATTACTTCTTGCACAATACATTCCAATTGAATGGGTGCTTCCGCTACCCTTGGTGGTTTTACTAATTCAGATGCCAATTGAGTAAAACCTGCTTTTATAAATTCATTGGTTCCTTTAGGATAATCACAACTTGATAAAGACATTTGTTGCACCATATTGTAGTTCACAATATTAATCACACATTCAGGTACAACTTTAATATTTTCAAGGGTATGCTTAGTGGTATTATCTCTTACTCTTCGGGATGGAGAGAAAATACAAATGGGCGGGTTCATGCTAAACAAATTAAAAAAACTGAAAGGACTTAAGTTCACATTCCCCTCTAAGTCAATGGTGGATGCAAAGCAGATGGGCCTAGGCGCAATAGCATATTGTAAATACTGTTGTATTTCTTGTGTGCTTAGTTGATCTGTGTCTAATGTTAACATGAAAATATTTTATTCAATTATTTTTTTAGTGCCAAGATAGACCAATCAGTTGCTTCGGCCTTGATGGTATTCACTAAAGTACCCAATCCGTCGATGGTCATTTTAACTGTATCATTTGCTTGCAGCCATTGTGGTTCGTAATTTGGGTTATGCAATTTGCCTGTTCCATTTAATTCCAAAAAACAGCCTGTACCAACGGTTCCAGAACCAATCACATCACCAGGGAAAAT